>Ga0058701_10000051_pt1 | contig 92333 bp, 95 predicted proteins | sample AgamicOrMae_FD_97039 | JGI IMG/M metagenome (GOLD analysis project Ga0058701, IMG submission 97039) | Agave microbial communities from Guanajuato, Mexico - Or.Ma.e | ecosystem: Host-associated > Plants > Phyllosphere > Phylloplane/Leaf | place: Guanajuato, Mexico | collected 2012-06-04
CCAATTTGGGGCCCTCCTTTTTGCCCTTTTGTTTCCGTTCTCTCTCCATGCGCCCTCGGTGCTCCCCCTTGGCCCCCTCTGCGCCTTTCCCTTGCCCCCCCCCCCCCTCTCGCCAGTGCGCCTCTCCCCTCGTGTTTTTCCACTTGTTTCCAGCTCGCCAGCGATGAAAACTCGGGCAAAAAGATGCCGGAATATAATTCGTGATTTGCATCCGCGAGTTTCCACTTTCGGCCGGTTCACTTTCACACACAGACACTGGTCGCTTGGGTTGCAAGTGGCTCTCGGCAGCCCTAAGCCAGCCGGCCGGCGCATAGCAAAGCGCAGAGGCGGCCAGTCCTTAGGGCTGCTTCGAGCCGCAGCACAAGCACACAGCGCGCGCTGCACACTGCATACACTGAGCACTGCACTCTCCAGTATACAGTCTGTAGTATACAGCATACAGCATACAGTCTGCACTGTGCACTGGCCGGCCAACACAGCACCAGGCCGAGTGCGCCGGCACTAGGCTAACGCAATTGCCTTTTAGCGCTAACTGAGGCGGCCTTTGCTTTGCTCGAGCTTTATTTCTGGCCGCCGAGCTCGAGCTGGCCAGCCAGAAATAAAGGCGAGAGCAAACGGAACAAGAGCGAGACGAAATGAGGAGGAAAAATGCAATCGACAGAGAATTAAAGCTTCAATTTAACTTTTTCCTCCTCCTCCTCCTTGAGCTTGGTGGCCGTCCTCGTCCTGATGGTCGTCGTCTTCTTCTTCGTTGGGCATCAAGCCGGCGGGCGACTCGATCATGACGAGCTCCAACGCCGCTTGGCCAGCCCATTTGGGCGTGAGAATGGCCAGCCGGCGGCCAGAGTTCACCGGCGGCGACTTGGCGGCGGCTCGTCGTCGTCTTGGCGCGACTTAACACTGAGTGCCGATAACACACACTGTTTTCATAATCTCGCCTCTCGTTTAAATGGCCAAAACGAATGCAATAAAGGCCCTCCGCGGCAGCTCCGGGCGCGCCGCTCATCAGACTGCAGACTGGGACTCCTCAAAAATGCAATCATAGCGGCCGGCTTGTTGTGGCTGCTCGGTGGGCGCGCCGCCAAAGTTGCCTGAGTTGTGAGAGTCTCTAGAAAGCTCAGCCGGATCGGATTATGTTGCCCACTCTCAGCCTTGTTTTGGCTCCCTTTTGGCTCCGTTTCTGCGCTGTCTTGGCGCTCTCTTGGCTCCATCTTGGCGCTGTCTTGGCGTTCTCCTGGCGCTCTTGTGGCGCTCCTCTCGGCCTCTGGTCAAGCGGGCGGCCGGTGTCCTCCGGCCGAGAGTGCGTGCGCGTCCGCCACAGACTGGGAGCGGCGCCGGCTCAAAGCTCTTCTCAAAGCTCTGCCTCGAAGCGCTGCCTCAAAGCGCCGCCGCCGCCCCACAAAGACCTGCGGGCACACGACAAAAAGGACGCCCCTCGAGCAGCTGCCGAGCTCGCAGGGCTAGTTAGCGGCGACGGAAGTTGCCTCGTTGAATACAAAACAAGCTAATTGAAAAAGTCGGGCGCCGTTTTTGGAGCAGTTGCTTATTTCTCTCCTTTTTTCTTCCTTCTCCACTGGGCAGATTGCGGCTCGCAATTGCTGCAGTTTGCAGTCTGCAACTAGCAGTTTGCACCTCTGCTGTCTGCTCACAAGCTCCTCTCGCCGCCAATCGTTAGGGCATGTTTCGGTGTTGTTGTTGTTCTTCTCTTCTTGTTTTTCTCCCTCTTTCTGGCCAGATCATGTGTGTGTGTGTGTGTGCCAGATCATTGGAGAAAAAGGCGGCCATTTGCAAATTTCGCCAGCCAACTAGCAGGCCAAAAATGGCAAGTTTAATTAATCATTTTGCGCCGCCCAGACGAGCCAGTGGAACGCCGTTTAGGCCCACTGCTAGGGCGCCGCAATTGCAATTGGCCAATGCAGCCCAATTGGCCGATTTCCAGCGCCACAGTGCAGTTTGTTGCAGTGCAGTTTGTTGCACACAGTTGTTCTAAGCTGAACTCGCGCGCGCGCGCAGCCCAATCGTTTGGAGGCGCTCGTTGTTTGTTGCTTGTGTCTTTTGTGTCCGTGTGCCAACACCAATTTTAATAAGCCAGCAACATACACAGTCTGCAGCACTCTGCTCGCCCCCAATTCGTGTCCAACTGGCCGGCCGGCGAGCCAAGCGGGCGAGCTGGCCGCCAAGCTGGCCGCCAAGCTAGCGGCCAAGCTCGTTTGCAGTCTGCGTGCACCTTTGCTCGTTCAGTTCCAGTTTTCGGCACTCTCTGGGCGCTCGCTGGGCCTGAACGGAAAAGGAAAGATCGAGAGCGGCGAACAAACAGTAGCACAGTTGGCCAGACACTTTTGGCCAGACAACTGTTGCGCGCGGCAACAAGTGGCGCCAAACACGAACAACAATAATAGTAATAATAATAAGTAGGAATAGTAATAATAATTTGGCCAATTGCGCAACTCAGACACAACTTGTGTTTGACTAGCCGGCCACAGTTGGCGGCCGCTCGCCCGTAGAGTGTCGTTGGAGAGCACGCGAGCCCACTGGGCAGGCATCTGAGAGCGGCCGGCCAGCATTTGCCCATTGGGGCTTCTAAGCAACTAAGCATCTGCACTAAGCATTTGGGCATTTGGGCTTCTGAGTATCTGGGCATTTGGGCGCTCGAGAGTCGCGACCCAGCGGCCAATTGTGAGCTCTGCTTTGTTCTGGCGCGCAAACTGACTCGGCCCTCCAGCGAGCTCGCCAGTTTGCGGCCTCGCCGCCACAAGAGACTAGCCTTTGCTGGCCCACACAACAAAACGAAAAGGAAAAGGAAAAAGGCACAACAAAGCTTACATGACAGCATTTTCTCTGTCACACACGCAATCGTTTCCCCATCATTCTCCTCGTTCGCCGCTCGATTCTTGTTTTTCATTTTTTATCCTTTACTCTTTACTCTTTACTCTTTATCCTTTATTCTTTATATTTATATTTATTCTCCCCCCATTGCACAATCCACAGACCACCATTCACAACTCACAACTCACAACTCGCACAGTTCACAATTTGCGATTCTCCCACGAAATAATGGGTCCACAAAATCGGTGAGACTGAAAACTGGCGGCCCAGTTTGCAGTGAGAGAGCGGAAAAAAGGCCACCATTTGTTTAGATAGTCGCTCGAAAGGGGAGCTCGCCCTCCACTTATGGAACTTCTCTGCGTTCCAAAAGTGCGTCAGTCTGCGTGCCTGCCTCTCTCCTGAATCCATGTGTGCTTGTGTCTGGCTGGCTGGCGAGCCTGTCGAGCCAAGACTTCGTCTGTGGGCCTCGAGTCTAAGCTCTCTAGACTCTAGACTCTAAACTCTAGACTCTAGACACAGTCTCCGGCAGACCAACGAGGACATCACAGAGCAGCCACTGATGCTTGTGTCATGCGAGCCGGCGGGCGCATTTTCCGCGCTGACAGGAAAATTGCCCCTCACACTCAGAGAAAGCGCTCTGGGCCGGCCCAAAGTGCAAGGCCCACCAAGTGGAGGGCTCAAAAGGGAAGGCCCAAAGTGGCGAGTTGGGCCGCCAGGAAGTGAAAAGGAGAATAATGCGGCCACTTGTCTGCCGGCCGAGGGGCGACTCGGGCGGCCAAGTGGGCCAAATGGGCCACAAAATGGGCAAAATGGGCGCACTCTTGTTGCTTATCGCGGCAACATTTCCGCCGCGAGATCGCCATTCTCCGGCGAGCCCAAGTTGGAGAAAAAGCGGCAGAGATCTCGCCAAATCTCTCCTGCTGGATCCTTCTCTCTGGGATTCTCACTCTCATTCTGATTCAGATTTCGAGCTGCAAGCTAAAAGCTGCAAACAACAAACTGCAAGCTGCAAACAACAAACTGAAAGCTGCAAACTGCAAAAAGTGCAAACTGCCAAGAGCTCGAAATTCCAAACTGCCAAGAATTCCCAATTGCGGCGCCCTTCTCAATTCTGGCCCTTCATTGGCCTGGCGATCTGATGGCGAAACACCTAAAAAGGAGCTCCCTCCGCTCTGGCCTTGTGTGCTTGTGTTTGCCACCATTGAGCCACCATTGCGCCACCATTGAGCTGCCACTGAGCCCTATTCTTCGGGCCAGAATTGCGCCAGCGGAGGCCAAGCTGCAGCCAACCTTAGTGCAGACTGGCCTCCCCGAAACTTGCTCGGCCGCTGCAACTTGCACGCCATTCAACTTTGACGCGCGCCAACATCAACTTATCATCTTGACTCGCCCAAGCGCCATTTTGGAGCCATTTAATTTCCATTTCTCTTATTTTATTTTTATTTCTATTTTTTTCTCCTTGCCCCCGCCAACTGGAAACCAACTCGGACGAGCTGGAGAGCTCGGCCAAACTCGGCGCGTCTCGAGGGCGCCAAACAGGAGGCAAACAAGTGGAAAACAACTGGAAAACAAGAGCCGAACAAGAGCTGCAATGAAAACAAGCACCGAAATGAGAGGCCGCCGCATCTCGAGGGCAAGCCCAAGAGATTGTGTTCGCGCGCCCTCAGCTCGCCCATCATCGTCCGCGTATCTTGTTACTCGGCCCAGTCTCAACGCAAGAAGAAGAAGAAGCAAGTCTTGCTGCCTCTGCCTCTTCTCCCAGTCTCTCCAATGCAGCGGCGAGTATAACTATGCGGATAACTATCACTGCAGCCAGTTGGGGCGCAATCGATGCGTCTGGCGAGATCGTGGGCCGCCCGAGGAGTTGGAGGTGGCGGCCGTTTGGCGAGACGCCGCACGGCTCATCCTCGGGCCAGCTCGGCCTAAGGTTGGGCGAAATGGGCGGCCGACGAGCAGCCGAGAGGAAGCGCCGAATGGACAACTGCCCACTTGTTCCTCTCGCCCCCTCCTTTGCCCTCCGCTTTCTGCTTTCTATTTGCTGCTCTCTGCTTTCTGCTCCACTCGTTCGTTTGTTCGTTTGTTTGGCCGCTCGTTCGCTGGCTAGCTAGCGAGCTTGCCAGCGAACTGGCCGGAAAGCTAGCCAGTAAGCTAGCCAGCGAACTCGCCAAGCTCGCCGAGCGAGCAAACCAGAAAGCCGGCGAGCAAATTGTACAGTTTGCGCCCAGCTAATGAGTTCAACGGCACGGAAAGCGCCGTTGCGTGGAGCTGATGAAACGCGCGCGCGACCAAATCAACAGGTTGCGCCGGCGGCAATCACTCTCATTTCTTCCTCTTTCTCTCTCTCTCTCTCTCAACATTGGGCGAGCTTTGCTCTTTCTTTCCTCTTTGCTGCTTTTCTGCTTTGCTGCTCTGTGCTACTCTTCGCCGCTCAAGCTCGCCAAGCTGCCAGAGTCGAGCTCAATTTCTTTCGGCTCGCTTTCTCGCCGGCGCTCGTTAGCATGCCGCTCGCATGCGTCCGCCCGCCGCACACAGTCTGCCGCACACAGTCTCTCGTCCGCCGGCGCACAGCAGCGCACAATGCGTGCTCCACAAGCGCCTCTCCACTGGCTCGCCCATCAGCGCTCCTCATTACTTAGCCCCAGGCCACTTCGCTGCCCCCAGGCGAGCTCGACCTGCGCCCCACCAAGCGAGAGTGGCCCCCACTTGCTCTGGGCGGCCTCAGAGCTTGAAGTCAAAGGCCGCCCGGCGGTCGTTCTCTCAGTCTGAGTCTGCCCTCAGGTGTCGGCTGGCCCTCTTCGTCGAGATTGGGGGCCGCTTTACACTGTACGAAGGAGAGACTGTCCTCGCGGCTCGCGCGGCAGCACACCACTCGGCTAATTGGATTTTCCGGCGCCAATTTTGGGTGGCGGAAATGCGGCTGAAGTTGAAGAAAATGGAGCTGCGAGGTGGAAAAGGAAACGCTGGCAAGCGCGCGCCGTTTGCGGTTTGGACTCGCGCTAGAGACTAGAGTGGGCAAAGAAGTCGACGAGCAGTGAATGAGAGAACGGGCGGCAGACGAGGAGCGCCCGCAGCACAAGGGCCACCAGCTGGGGAGCCGGAAAACGAGTGGAAATTGTATTTGTGTGTCAGGCGCGCGGCTGGCGCACTTTCCTTGCCGCTAGCTTGCTGCTAGCTTGGCGCTGGCTTGCAAGTGGCCGCCAGAAGATGGGCGGCCAAGAATGGAGCCCAAGGAGAAGGCCCAACGGAGACAGTCTCTGGAGGCGGCTCATTCATATTCCGGCGAGCCACTTTCGCAATGCTCGCCGGAAAATGTCTCGCTGGTCGCCCTTTCGGCTAGCTCGTCCAAAGCTGGCGGCTTGTTTCCTGTGCCGGCCGAGCGAGATACGAAGGCGCCAGTTTGGCGACAAATCGGGCCTTCCTTGAGCGCTTCCTGCGAGTGTGTGTTCTGCTTGGCGCTTGGAGCGCGCCAAGCAGAACTTCTGCGTTGCGCCAAGCCTAGTCTGCGGCGCCAAACAGCAAGATGACGCCGAGCGCCAAACGGCAGGCTAAAAGCGGCGCCAAAATCATCATCAGAATCTCATTTTTCTTCTCCTCCAACTGGCCCGCCGGCGAGTCCAGCTGGCCGCCCTTTCGGCAAGCTTGCGACGAGCCAACACTCCTAAGCTGCGGCCGTCTGGCAGCCGCAAACTGAGCAACTCTTGTTTATGTTGGCCAGCGAGGGGGGCGCAAAAAGAAGTGGCCGCGTGGTGGCCACTTCTCGCGTCCAATCGGTGGCTTTCCGTGGCCATGGCGGCGGCCCATTTCGCGGAGGAGCATCAGCGGCAAGAAAAATGCTCGCCAGTTGTCGCCGAGCGGCCATTTTGCCCGTTTTGTTTTGGCCATTTTTAGTCCTTCTGGTCAGCTCGTCGCCACAACTGAGCCGCAAGGCAATCATTGCTCGCAACTGCTGCCCACTGGGCCAGTTGCAAGCCGCCGAAATGGTGACATTTGTGCCGGCCAAAGATCGCCAAAGAGATGCGCACACTGCACACAGTACACACAGTGCACACAGTGCACAGTGCACACTGCACACTGCACACTGCACACACTAGACAGTAGAGAGCAGAAAGCAGAAAGCGCAGACCAGCCACTCGGCGACCACATCCGCCAGCACATTTTGTCGCCCGAGCACTGGCTGGCCAGTGGGCAGTGTGCTCGGCTCAGCTGCTCATTTGGTCGCCCATTTGGCTGCCCATTTTGCTGCCCATTTCGGCGCCCGTTTTGCTGGCCGCCGGGCGCGAACGCTTCCGAGGCGAACGGAAGGCGAGCGAGGCCGAGCTGAGCCGAGCTGAGTCGAGATAAGAGTGCGGCTCGGACGCGACGGGGGCAACAAGTGTTTGCCGGCCTGCAGAGTGTGGCGAGCGGCCGCCCACCTGGCCGTGTGTGTGTGTTTGATGTTGTTGTTTGGACACGCATGCGCCGGCAAGAGCGGCCGGCGAGCTAAGCAATGGCTGCCACAGACTGGGAGCAGTGCAAGCGCTCGATTTGTGCAGTGCAGTGCAGTGGCGCCGCACACAAGCCTGCGGGCGGCGCGCACTCATTGGACGGCGCGCGCCCCAAGTCGCACACAGTCTCCAGCACACAGTCTCTAACACACACCCGCCGCCACAGAGACTAGTGCTCGCGTGCTCGCTTGCCAAACAGAGCCACACGAAGCGCACAGGCCGCACGGAACATCATTTGCGCCCGCCGAAGCAACGCCGCTTTCAGCAAAGCCAAATTCCAATTCCATTTCCATTTCCACCTCCGTTTCCGAGCAGCCAAACACAGTGGGCAGGCCAGCCAGCCAGCCAGCCAGCCAGCCAGCCAGCCAGCCAGTCGGCCAAACATGCCAAATTGTGCGCCAAACAAGTGGCAGAGACTTTCAAGGAGACACAGACACACACACAGACTAGTGCACAGTTTGTCGCCACAACCCTCAAGTAGCCATGAGAAGAGATGATGGCGACAAGCAGGATCATCTGCTCCTGATTTCCCTCACCTCCTAGTCTCACCTGCAATCATGCTCTACTGCAATCATACTCTACTGCAAGCGCACTTTTATCCAAACGCACAGTGACAGACTCAGTGAACAGTTTCGATCATTCCGCAAGTGATTTCCTCCCCAAAGTCCAAACAGTGAAAATCTATCAAAATATCAAAGTAATCCTAATAGTAGACAGTGCAGTAAGCAAGCGAGAAGCAGGCCAAGAAGAGGTGGGAAAAAGTTGAAAGGTCCAAGAGAAGCAACCGAGCATGAAACCGCAACAACTTGCCGCCCGAAAACTGCAGAAAACGAGACACTGGGGCGCCAAGGAGTCAAGTTTCTACTGAGCAGAGCGCCGAAATTGCGCCGGAAGAGCACCGGAAGAGCCCGAAGAACTCGAAGAACTGGAAACAGCCAACAGACAGTAGTGATCAGTTCTTTCGATTGACAAGAGTCAGCAGCGGAAGTAGTCGAAAGCAGTGAAAAAAAGCCGATAAAAGAAGTATTCAACATAGTCAAGAGGCAGTTGCAAGCATATAGCAAGAAAGCACACAGCAATCAGCAGTTGAGGTTGGCCTGAAAGAGCCTGAAAGAAGTAAAAAGAACCAGAAAGAACCGGAAAGAATTAAAAAGAACCGGAAGGAAGAGGCAAGACTCGAGACGAAGCGCACAGAATGACTCTCACCAGCGTGGTGCACCACCAGGCTGCGCACCAGCACCAATTGCAGCACCAAAACAGACTGGCCCACCAGCAGCAACAACAGCAACAGCAGCAGCAGCAGGCCGACTCTAAGAAGGCCCAGAAGGGCTGGCTCACCAGGTGGACGCGCCGCCAATGGAGCAGACACTGGTTCGTGCTCAAGAACGGCTGCCTCACCTACTACCGAGGGCCCGCGGCCGAGCTGTGCTCCTTCCTCGATGGAATCCTAGACCTCAGCCTGATCAAGCAGATTGAGGTGCCCGAAGTACAAGCGAGCTGCGAGTCGTCAGGCGGCCAGCAGGTAGCCTCGGCGGCCAACAACTGTCACCACTATCAGTTCTCGCTCGCCAATGGAGGCGGCCAAGCTCAGACAACTATGGGCTCAGGAGGCCAGCAGAGTGGGGCTGCCGTTTCCTGTTTCATGCAACACCACCAGCAACAACAACAGCAACAAGTGAGAGCGCCCAGCCAGTTCAACTTCACGCTCAAGATGTGGAACGGCGAGTGCCACACTCTGGGCGCCGCCAGCGAGGTCGAACGGCAACTCTGGCTTAGTGCAATCAACGCGAGCACCAACAGCGACTTCCTGGACGACGGCGAGACCAGCACCGATTCGGCCGCCTCCTCATGCTGCTCCTCCTCCAAGAGTCTAGACATTGGCCACCACGAACGCTGCCCCTCGGCCCCAAGCGCCGCCCAGCAAGCCCAACAGGTGGCCCACTTTCGCCTTGCCAACCGGAAGTCGCTTGGGGGCCAGCAACAGGCTGCGGCGGCGGCGGCTGCGGGTGGGCTCCAGTTGGAGCGGGCGACCGAGTTGTCGCTGGAGCAGTTGGCCTGCAGACTGAGGTCGGCGGCGCGCAGGAGGAAGGGCGAACAGACACAAAGTAGTGAGACAATGGGGGCTGAGACTACCACGAGCATTGCCAGTTTAGAGAAGACCAGTGCCAGTGATCAACAGCCAGACCTTAGGGTGTCGCGCCTAAGCCTCAGCACAGCAGAGCAGAAGCAGCAAAAGAACTGCCAACCAGCCACGAAGAGCAAGACAACTTCCGGCGCGATTTCCGGCCCCAATTTGGCAATTCCAATTTCCAGAAGTGCAAGTGAAAGTGCGCCCAGTGATCGAGAGCACGAGATTGTGGTGGACGAGCGGCAGCTGAGCGGCGAGCTCCAGTTGAACATAAGCGTCAAGCGGGCGGAAGTGGCGGCGGTGGCGAGCGAGAAAGAGGAGAAAGAGAGTGAAAAAGGCGACCAAGAGACAAGAGGCGAGTCGCTAATTGGACGGGCGAGAAGAGGCGCAAGAGATGGAGAAACTGAAAATAGGGCAACAAGATCAGTGTTGAAATCGAGCACAAATCAGTCTAGTCAAAGGGAAGTTCCAAGTGAAAGGAGGCAACAAGCAGAGGTTGAGATTGGCCAGCCGAAAGTTGGCCAAGCATTTTGTGATTCTAGTCAATTTGAAGCATTGGAGACGAGGCGCCAAAAGAAGGGAGCCTCGTCCGAGTGTTCGATGAGGAGCAGCCAGTTGCCAGTTGTTATTGTTGCCAAGGAGGAGCAGGAGGCGCCTCTGGACAGTTGTCTGAAGAGGCGGCTCATTTGTCGCAACCAAGAGGAGGAGGAGCAGCAGCAGGAGGCGCCTCAGACTGTGGTGGGCCTTGGCGCCAGACCAAGACTGTTGCTCTCGGCGGGCCACGCGAAGAAGAGTCTGGGGGCGCGAACCAAGAGGCTGGCGCGCGACGAACGCCACCTAGCCACCCGCTGCCGCTCGTCCAGCTCCTCCTCCTCCTCGCAAGACTCCGCCTCTTCCGGCTCAGAGTCCGAGAGCGACTGCGAGCCCGAGCCGGCGGGCCAGCGAGCGAGCCCGAACCAGAACCGGAACCGGAAAGAGGAGGAGCAGGAGGACGAGGAGGGCGACTACCGAATGGGCGACGAGGAGCTCCACTCGGTCCAGAGGGGCGCCTCCACACTTCCGGCCGGCGCTCAGAGCACCACTGTTTCCGGCGCGGCCACAGACTTGGGCCCCAAGGAGCAGAGTCTGGCCGGCGGCAAGCCGAAGAAAAGGGTCACCTTTGATCTGGCGAGCATCGCCGTCAACCGGCTCTACTCCTCGTCCTCGTCTTCCTCTTCTTCTTCCTCGTCCGCGTTTGAGGATGAGGACGAGGAAGATGAGGAGGACGAGGAGGAGCCGGAAGAGGAGCAAGATTCGGCCGAAAGTGGCGAATTCCGGCGAGAAAGTCACACTAGCGCGGCCGGAAGTAGAGCTGCGGGCAACGTTCACACTTCGGGCTGCATGGCAGAGTGCGAGATGGCCTCCTCGGGCTCGTCGGTCTGCTCGGAGAGTCCCTCGTTGAGCTGCGACGAGAGCGAGTCCAGCGAGGGCGCCCCCTTCGAGCACGGCCACGAGCGGCCTGAGTCGACCATGGCTGCCGAGGAGGAGCAGCAGCGGAAGAACACGAGCGAGCTCGAGACGGAGGGCGACCAGCGGAAGCAGGTGGGCGAGACAGTATCAAACAGGGAGCAGAGCTCGGCCGAGGCGTCGAGGGGGCGGTTGCGAGTGGCGCCCCCTGGCGGCGACGAATCGACCTGCGAGTTGGTGCGCCAAATGATCGCCAGACGGCGTCTCCGTCTGGCCACACTGGCGGGCCACTGTCAGCCGGGCGTTGGGGGCGGGGGCGACTCGGCCCACCAGCTCCAGCTCCAGACTCAGCCACAGGCGGCCGACGACTCGGACGAGCTCATGGACACCTCGAGCAGTGCTGTGGGCGCCCTGGACGCCGTAGATGCTCACAAGGAGGAGGCGGCCGAGATGCTGCAGGGAGAGCAGCAGTGTGGCGCCCCAACGGCCAGACTGCAGCCCGCCGACTGCGAGCCCAACGAGGCCGGAAGCGGAAGCGGAAACGGGCGCCATGGGGGCTGCGTGGGGCGGCGGGCAAGTGGAGATGGTAAACAAGTGGAGGAGGAGCTTGGGCGGAGTTCGAGTGGGGGGCCCGGCGGAGAGTTGGGAGAATGGGGCGACAGTGTCAGGGAGCTGGAGCGCCGCCTCAACGAGTCCTACGTCCAATATCAGCGGCTGGAAATGTCCTACAGACAGTCGCAGAGTGATTTAATTGCAAACAACGAGATCCATGCAAGTGATATAAGCAGGCTAGAGGATAGGATCAAACAATTGGAGCGCCAATTGGAGCAGAGCGAGCTGGCTCTCAAGGAGGCGCACCAGAAGTGGACCGTGCAATGCCAATTGGTGCGCGACTGGGCCCGAAGGAGCAAGAGTTCGCACGAGCGCCGGAAGAGGCACCACGAGCGGGCCCTGCTCGTGTGGCTGCAGCGCCGCCAACACTGCAGCCAGACCTCCAGGCTCATCGAGAGGCTGCTCGACGAGGGCCACGAAGACTCCATGCAGACGGCGGGCGAGCCAAGAGATGGCCAGCCTGCAATTGGAGACTGTCCAGCGGGCCTAGGCGACGAGCAGGAAGTGAAGCCGCACCGGAAGGGCAGCGGCCAGCAGCGACAACAAGTGGCCACCCTGGACGACCTGCTGGCTCTGAAGCAGGAGCAGCAGCGCCACCAGCGCCAGAGCAGGTCTCTGGGGGCGCGGCTGCTCGCGCAGGGCAGACAAGTGCAGCGCCGCCTCGACGAGCTGGTCGCCCGCGTGGACGGTCTGCAGCCGGCGGCCAAGTCGAGCTGCGGGGCCGCCGAGCTCGAGCTAGAGACTGGCGCTGGCCAGAGCGAGAAGAGCAACTCGAGCTGAGACTGGGACGAGCGCGAAGACGAGCGGCTGAGCTCGTCTTTGCTCGGCCAGTTGCTGGCGGACGATCGATTTGTTGTTGTTGTTGTTGTTGTTATTGCCGCCTTTGCAATAAGCTTGAGAGATCGTCGGCCGGAATGGGTGGCGTTCGGAGCGAGTTTGAGTGGAGCTGCGTGTGTGGCTTGGGCGGGAATGTGCTCCAAGTGGCGCGAGGAGGAAAAGTCGAATTGTTATGAGATGGCCAAGTGGGGAGAAATTAAATAGCAACTGCAATAAAGGATTGTCCTCGTTTGGGGGAAAGTTTGTTGTCTTTCGTTTGGCGCTTTCGGTCGCTCGCTTGCTGCTTGCTCGTCTGGCCTAGAAGAAGGAGGAGGGCCACTTTCTCGCAGTCTGTCTCGGTCCACTTTGGGCCAGTTTGCCGCCGCTTGCTCGCCCTTAGGACCGGGCGAGGACCAGCGAGAAGTGCACTCCGATGAGCCGTCTTCGCATTTCCACTCCGGCCAGTCTGATGGCTCTGCTTCGCGTCCATTGCGGCGCCACTTTGGCGCCAAAAAGGGCCCGAGCTTGGCAGTAAAGTATTCCATAAACATGAGTTGTGGCGCGCCCAAGAAGATGGCCCAGCGGCGAGAGTGGACGCCCCGCCATGCAGCATGGGCCAAGTGCTGGCGGGCGACTTGTAACTGTTGTTGTTGTTGTTGTTGTTAAAATAATCGAATTTCATCCACTTCTCAGTTGGGCCGGTTTTTACTCGTGCTCGAGCGGCGAGCTGGCTGGAAAGCTAGCCGGCGAACTGGCAAGCTCGCCGGCTAGATCAATTCAATTCGGTTCAGTTCAGTCGATTGGGCCGGGCCGCTATGCTGCGCCCGGCCAACTCAGTGCACCACTCCAGAGCCTCAGAGCACAGGCCCAACCGACAGACAGACAGGCAGTTAGACACAAGCGCCCACCACGAGCACGAGCACGATCGCGATCGCTGAAACTGAGAGCCCCAAGCGGAAGGGGCAAAGAGCAAAAGGGGCGCCCTCTTGCCCATTGGCGGCCAGACGAGAGGAAAAGATTTGGCCCTAATTTATGACCCTTCGATGTCTTCAAACACTAATGGTTACAGGCTGGCTGTTAATCCAATTGGCGCGCCCCAACTGGCCCCCAGCGAGCTCGCTTGGGGCCCCGCTCGGGCGGCCTTGATTGTTCAATTTGTTGGCCAAGCATTGGGCCTGGACTGAGTGCGACTGTGTCTTGGCAGAGGCAAACGCAAGGGCTGAGCCCCGCAGACTGTCTCGCGCTCTGTGCGTCTCGCTGGTGCGCCCCCTTTGTCTCGCCGCCCAAACGGAACCGGAACGACAAACTGGGCCAGCGCAGTCAATTGCGCTCGGCCAGCCTCGCTCGCCTCGTTCGTCCTTGTGGCCCGCTCGGGCTCGCAACTGTCAGCCTTTGAGGCAAACTCGGAGGCAGTCGTCTCGCTGTTGCAGACCAACTCTGGCCAATATTTGATGCAAATTGGGCCCCAGACAAATCCGTGGCCGAGTTGCGGCCCACCATGACGGCCGTCTCGCCGTTTCAATCAATCTATCATTCGGGCCGAAATTTAAAACCTCCACTGTGAGAGGCCACTCAGAGCCGGAGACAGTCCAAGGCTGCCCCCTCTATGCACTCACGCCGCCTCGAGTGTGTGTGCTCGGCGCACACAGAGCGCACTGCACACTGTGTGCCGCTCACTGTGGCCTCTGCAGTGCATGGGGCGTCTGCAGTGAGTGTCTAGTGAGTGTGGGAGCATGGGGGCGCTCCTTAGGGTAGGTTGGCTACAAAATTGCCTCGCCCCCTTTTTGCCCACTTTTGGCCGCCGCAAATTTCCACAAACCAACGCCCGGAAGACTATTACTTTTCGCCCCCGACGGCGTGAAGCGGCGCATCGATCAAGCGGCCATGATGACCACTTGCCGATGACGTTGCCTTTCACTGGGGCCGAGCGACGTCGAGCCGCGTCGGTTGGCCAATCTCGCGGGCTGCTCTTCAATGCAAGAGGGCCAGCCGCAGTTGGCCCAGAGTGGCCCCGTTCATGCGGATATCAATTGGCCGCCGTGATGAGGGGCGAAAGTGGGGCGAATTTTGCAAAGTTTCCACCAGAGGCGAGCTCGCGCCGCCGACGAGACGGCCATTCCGGCTTGGTGGGGCGCCTCTTTGCTCTCTCTAGTGGATGCGTGCAGCTCGTAAACATGGTCTCACTCAAGCTGGCACTTGCCGCGCACTTGGCCCCCCGCTCACACTTGCACCTCCGGGCGGCCAGTCTGCGCCCACACACGCACACAAATGCACGCCCACGAGGCGCCCCTTTGCACAGGCGGCCCCTCTGCTGAGGCGGCTCTCTGGCCGCACACACTCGCCCGCCCACTTGGCCGAAAAGGCTCGCCGGCTGCCAAAAAAGGCTCGCCGGCAATTAAACTCTCGGCCGGTCAAATTTGCCAGCCCCTCGAGCGAGCCCATGGGCGACCTTCCGGCGGGGCGCATTCAAGTTCGAGTGGCCCGCAGAAGCGGCAGAGTGGCAAGTGGGCCGGGCCGGAACTGGCAGACTGGGCGCCGGGCGGGCCCATTCTCAGCAAATGGGCTGAGAATGGCCGAGTGGAAACAAAGAGCCGGCGGGGAAATTGAATTCGCCGGCGCCCCTTCCAGTCAGAGTGGCCACTCTCTGTCCAGTGGCCAGCTGAGCGCCCCACTCGGCCGGACATAGTCCCAGACGGGCGGCTGCACTCTGGCTGGGTGGCCACTCTGGGTTGCCAGTCTGGGTTGCCAGTCGCTTTGGGTGGCTGTCTATTTGCAGTCAGTGGGCCACTTTGGGCGGCCGCAAAAGTAGGCGGAATAAATTGCCACCCGAAGCGAAAATTGGCCCCCGCGAGCTTGCCAGCGAGCGGAGCTTGCCGGCGGCGCCCACTCGGTCGAGTTGCGGGGCGCGGCTGCACTTTGTTTGGCCCATGATTATGATGGATAAATCCGGCGCTCCTTTGCACTAGTGGCCAATGCAAACTGTAAAACACAGAGCCCCACAAACAGACAGGTCTTCTCTCTGTTTCTCTTCCCGCGGGCTTGCCTCTCTGTCGCTGCGGTTTGCCCAAGCCAATGGTGCGCCCACGCCAATGCTTTGCCCAGACCATTGGTTCGCCCAGACCATTGCCTTGCCAAGACCATTGGTTTGCCCAAACCCATGGGGCTGCATGGGCGCCAGCAGCAAGGACGATTTATTGTTTTATTTTTATCCTTTGTTTTTTGTTCCCATTTTTCCACTCTCCGAAGCGCCACTCTTCGGCCCTGCTCTGCGCCAGAAGGGGCGTCTGTCTGGCAACTGGAGTGCATGTGTGGCGCAGACTAGCTGCAGACCAGCCCCCGCGCGAAGACCAGCCGGCCCACACGCGCTCGTTCGCGGCCCATCGGATCGCATCGGGCCGGCTCGAGTGGCGCCGCTCGCCTTCCGGCGCGCAAATGATGAGCGCCTATGCATGGGGGCGCACCTGCACAGTGGCGCACACAATGGGGCAAAGATTTGCACAATTTGTCATGCACAGCCACATCGACATCTCGCCCAAATGCGGGCCCACCTTAGTGCTGCCACGTGCGCTAAGGGTGCGCCTAGCTCTTCTGACAAGCTCCGGCCAAGCTCGCGCGTGCATGGCGGCGCAAACACTCGCCCAAACACACAGACACAGACACACACCTGGCGCGCTAATCAGTGTGCGCCCGATTCCCAAAGCTCGTCCCTCGTAATGCGTGTCGATTTTGCATGAGTCCCTGTCATGGGCGAGCCGGCTCGCCTCCAGCTTTACAGCCACCGGGCGAGCTTGGCGGCCGGCTTCCCGTTTGGAATGTCGCGAACACCTTTTCGCCCGCCACTCTTCCATTGGACGCCCAGGCCGCCCACTGGTCCTGAAACAGGTTTCAGCCCGCAAGAACCCTCCGGAAAGGCGTCAAAAAGTGGCCCCATCAATCCGGAAGTGGCGCCAGCCAGCCGGCCCAGGCGGCTTCTCTTCGGGGTTCTTTCCCACCGCTTCGAGTGGGAGAGAGTGTGTCTGAAGCGGCTCGAGCTCGGTCGCTCGGCTGACTCTCACCTGGGACCATGGGGAGCCAGCAGCCGGCGGGAAAGACCGAGCTTAGGTCTGGCCGCAACCTGCACGCCAAGAGTCCATTGGGGCCGCTGTGTGGCGTTCGCGCAGGCGCGCGCCCAAGTGGTGCAGCGTCGCGTGGGCTGCAGTGCGGTTCCTTGAGCTGCACTGCAGCTCGTTGCTTGCAGCCGGCCGCAGTGAGCTGGCACTTTGTTGCGACTGTTTATTCCAGTGAGAAAAGTTGGAATTTTCACCAATGGCGCGCGAAAGAGAAATTTCCACCACCAAAAGAGAACAGGAAGCTCGAGAGATTGCTCTATGACAAATTTCCGAGAAAATCGGCGCCATTCCAAGAAAAACAACCTCCAAGACTAACCAGATCAGCCCAAAAACAGAAGCCCCATAAGCGCGAAAGGCCGAAGAAAACTCTCCTCGCCGGTCCTCTTCTCTGGCAAGCTAGCCGCAAGTTTCCGGACGAAGAGCTAGCGCAAGTCAGCAAGGCCAAGCAGCCAAGACCAAGCCGAATCGAAGAAAAGAGCTGAACAAAATCCAAACAGAAGCGAAAGAGAAAGCAAGCTCTTCCAGCGCCATACAGCTTCAAGTAGCCCCCGGAGTCGCCAAGACCCACCGGAAGTGGAGAAAGAGCGAAGTCCGAAGGGGAAAAGGTTGAGTTTGTTGCCGGTGGGCGTGGCCAAGTGGGTGGCACAGGCGAGACAAGCAGGTAAGTGGATTTGATTGGAGGCTCGGGCGGAAGTGGCGGTGCGAGAGGGCGAGACAGTGTGTCGAGTGGCGAGCATTTGAGCCGGTGGAGAGTCTTCGGAAAAGCGTCTGGCTGGGCTGGAGGGTTTCCGGTTGAGTTTGGAGCTTTCTCTATTGGTGGCTGGCCGGACGAGAAGGGCAACCAGAGGGGCAACCAGAGAGCCAAATAGAGGGGCAATTTCTCTCTTGTCTAGCTGAGGAGGCCCATTTCTGAATTTCCGGCGAGCTGCGTTGGAGACTGTCTCTGGTGGAGACTGTCTCCATTGGAAAATGTCTCCATTCGGTGGGGGCTCAAAAAGGAGCTTGTTTGGCGAGAGGAGGCGACTTGTGTGATTTGGAGCTCGTTCCGGCTGCTCGAGTGGAGCCGCGTGGCTTGTGTACGCTTGGCGACGGTTTGCGCGCTGCTGAATCGGCAGGATCATCAATCGGGCGGCCAAGTTTGCCCACCACGCTGAGCTGGAGCAGATCGAGTTTGCCCAACTTCCTTTTGCCCAACTGAGCTCTCTGGGTTTGGTGCCCAATTTGGTGGCCTCAAAAGGCGAGCCAGTTTGTGTGCCGTTGGAGAAAAAGTATTGCCCCCAAACAGCAGCTCGTCCCGCCAGAGAGTGCCAGTGGAGCGCCGAGGGGCCCTCCTGGCGCCTCAGTGGAGGGGGCCCACAAGGAGCGCCACTTGCTCTTGGGGCTGGCAATCAAAACTGGCGCCCCTGAGCGGCGTTTTCTCCACTCTCCTTCTTGCTGTTTCCCCTCAACTTGGCAACAACAAGCGCCGCTCGATTACGTGGCGCCAAATGAAATTGGATGCGCCTCTTCCACTCGCCTGGCTCTCTGCGCGCGACACACTCACACACTCACCTCCCACCAGGCCAGCGGGAGACACTCTCTCCAAGCGGCCCGCACTCACTCGGCTCGGCTCAAAGCAAGCCACTTCGAGGCGCCCACAGAAAGCGGAAGGGGCCCCGCCGGAAGGGGCGCATGAAATGAAATAAGTTCCGCCTGGCAGTTGCCTTGCTTTGCTTTGGCCACTTGCGGGCCAAAGGAAAGCCCCGGCGAGAGATTGAAAAGGCCACTTGGTATAAAATATGGCTCGGTTCTAAAACAGCTATCGAACCGGCCAGGCTGCAGATCGGCCGCCAAACAGGCAAACTGCAGTGTTTGGCCCACTCTTCTTTGGGCCAAACTCATTTCAGACGCCCACTTGACAAGAAAAACGAATAACAACTCACTTAGGCGGCCCAACTTCATCAATCACCAAGCTCGTGCGTCTGCCCTTTTCCCTTTCTGCCTCTCGGCCAGCGCCCAGTCTCCAGTCTGGCCAGTCTCTAGTCTGCCCACTCTGCTGCATTGCTGCTCGCACTTGGGCCGCCCGGAGGCCAACCTAAGGGCAGACCCAAAGGCAGGGCGGCACTCAGACTTCCTGGCAACTTTTTGGAAATTTTTCCCCAACTTTTCGGAACTCTTCTGGGCCAAGTGAAAAGGAAGCCGCTCAAGAGTGTGCAGGAGGCGCCCTTCTCTCGAGCGAGACTGTGTGGCGCGTGCTGCTGCCTTTCTTGTAGCGCTAGTCTCTTTTGGGCCGCCCAAGAGCCACTTTGGGCCCATTCAAATTGGCCACTTCTTGTCATTTTTAAGCCAACACACTCTGGCAATTTGCGCTCCCTGCTTGAGACAAGGAGAGACTGCATGCAACTAATTGAGTTGCGGACACTTTTTTTCCCACTTCCTCCTCGTGCACTCAACTTTTCCCTTCCTTTTCGTCCCCCCTTTTCCCATGCGCTCAAGTGGGCGAGAAAGTTTGTTGCCACTTTTTCGGGCCACACACACGCGCCCAAAGTGAGTGAGAGGCAAAGCCAAACTGAGAACTGAGACTCGCCCAAAGTTGGCGCCTCTCTGCCTTGCTTGGCCAAGCTCGCTGCCGGCCTATGCGCATAATCGGCTACAAATCATTGCCCAAGTCCCGAGAGTTCGATGATTAAGTGGTTGCTCGAGGCGACTCAGCCGAGCGGCGCCACAGAGTGTCTCTCGTTGCTTTGGGGGGCTTCATTCGGGCGCAGATGAAGGATGGCGAAACGTGAGCTTAGCTGGTCGTCTATGGGCGAGACGCGGGCTAAAGCAAGCAAAGCAGCGCCGCGTCCAGACCTAAGGGGCGCTGTTTTTGTAGGGGAGAAATTTAAACGAAATCTGGCCATTTTTGCCCCTCAAAACTGCCTCAAGTGGCGCTCCAGGCCCACTCTCCAGGCCCATAAATAACTGCAGGCCGCCCGCTGAACTTTAGGCCCAAACTCCAGGCCGATAAAGTGGGCCTCACCCGCTCGCTCCGGGGCGCTGACAAGAGCACTTGCTGCAGAAAACTTGCGCGCCCCTTTTTGCAGCTCGAGCGGCTTGTGCAGCTCGCGCCACTCTGCTGCCGAGCGGCCAGACGCCATGCGGGCGGACCTTATCGAGCGTGGCCCGACGAGCAAAAGTCTTTGCTTTGGACGCAGGACGCCCAAGTGTCATCTGCACTGGGCCCCAAATGTGGCTCCTGCGCTCAGGTGGGCCGAGCGGCGGCTGCCCCTCGGCGTCCAATCGGTGGAGAGCGCCGAAAGCAGCGCTCTGGCGCCTTCCGGAAGGCTCAAAGGGCGCCCTCCGAGCATTAGAAGCGCAATAAAGCGGCCGCCACACGCGCTACAGACTGTCTGAGGGCCCACCACTACACCACTGCAGCAGTGCAGCAGTGCAGCAGTGCAGCAGTGCACTCTCTCACTTCCGGCGCCGAAGTGCAATCAAGTTAATAGGCGTGCGCCTTAAATAAGTTGATGAGAGGGCCAAAGGGCAAAAAATAAAGAGCAAAAGTCTGGAGGGGGCGCCGCTGTGGAGCTGTGGGCGCTCCGCGCTGTCCTTAGGAGCACGGCCAGACAGAAGCGGGCGGCGTCTTGGCAATCTGGCGGCACGACTTCGACTTGGTTTGATAGCTGGCCAAGAAGGCCGATAGTGAGCTTTGGCAGAGCACAAGTGTGAGCACAAGTGCAAGGGCAGTGCAGGCTGCTCGAGTTGCGCCAAGGACGCCCCTCGGCGATCGGGCGCCTGGATTCATTTGGCGCGCGGAGAATCCGGTTGGCGTGCAAGCGGCGAGCTGAGACCTAAGGGCTGAGAGCTAAGGATAGAGAGCTGCTTGCGCTCGTAACTCCATTAGATTGTGTAATTGTCCGGCGGGCGAGCTGCGGCGCTGCGGGCGTCTCGCTTGCCAGATATCAATTGCACAATTGCTCGCCGGCCGGCCAGCAGATAGCGCCAGATAGTGGTGGCTCGCCGAGGGTTCCGGCCGGACGTCTGGCTCACCTAAGGTCTGGCACGAGAACAGTCCTGCAGGAGGAGGCAGAGAGTGGGCCGCAGACTGGGTCTGGGCGGCACGTGCCGGGCATTTCGATCGGGCTGGCGTGCAAGAGTGCGGCCGCGCTCAGAGTGCAGCAAATCGGGCGCCACTCAGCCTCTCACGCAGAGCTATGCGCGCCGCTGTGCACAGCTCCTCCACTATCAGTTGGCGGCGTCTGGCCGCCACTTTGGCCCCTTTTGGCCGGTCTAAATATGCAGCAAAGTTCGTCCTCCTTGTATTCAAAATGTTCGCCGGCCTAGCGGGAACACATTTTACATTTGAAAAATGCACTCTCGTTTCCAAACGCCTTTCCAAACGGCCAGCTTTCTGTCCATTTGCGTCGGCCGGAAAATCTATCTCGCCCTCTAAACTGGCCACCAGGCAGCCTCTGTTGCAAGAGCACGTTGTTTCCAAGTCAAACAGAGGGTCCAAATGGACGAATTTGGCCCCAAAGAGACGCTTTGTGGGCCCAGAAAGAAAAAAGAAAAAGGCACATTCACACGAGAACACTGCAACTAACCATTGTGACCTCACTCTCTCCCACTGACTGTCCCAACTGGCCGCCCAAACTGACCACCAAAATGGAAGGCAGACAGCAAAGTGGCCGCAAGCAGATCGGAACGAAATAGGCACAAGATATGGAAGGAAAAGGGCCGGGAGGAGGCTCGAGTTAGAGTTGGAGGAGGAGGAAAAACTAATTTAGCTGAATTTGTGCGCATATTTTCCGCCAACTTTGTGAAATTTTTTCATACATTTCCTTTTATTTCCTCCCTCTTTTGCTCTAGCTTTTGCTCTTCCTCTCTCTCTCTCTTGCTCTTGCTCCTCCTCCAACTCTCACACTTGCCTCTCTCTTTCCGAGCAGAATGCGGCCGCCAATTTGCAGTTCGCTGTCCAATAGCAAAGCGAGATGGCCAGAGCTGGATAAAGGAGAACAGCGATAAGAAGATAAGCGCCAGATACACACACAAGCACAAGCATAAGCATATAAACAAACGCGGAGCTCATTTATCATCAATCAGATCGTCGTCGCTTTGCTCCTCTTGCTTAGCTCGCTCCTCTCGGCCAGCAACTGCCCATGGTGGTCACTTTTGGCCAGCCAACTGCCCTTGTTGCCCAGTGACACTTGTGCTTGGGTGTGAGTGGGTCTGAGCGTGCTGGGCGTCTCTGCGGCCCCTTTTGGTCTGCGGCTGGCGAGACTTGGGCGCCCCTTTTGGCCGCATGTTGTCTGGCCGCCTCCACAAGTCGAGGCCTCCGGAGACTGTCTGTCAGGCCGGCGAGACCGTCTCGAGCGAGCTGGGAGCGCGCGAACCACTGGCGCGCACGAGCGGCCAGCCCCACTCAGCTGGACCAGCACTGGCAAGCTTACACAGATAGACACACAGACAGGAAGCCACGTTCAGACTGGCCAGGCTCAAGTCGCCACTTGATTGATTCGCAATTTACAATTCGCCGCCCGCCGCCACTTGGGCCTCAATCGAGCTTTGAACGAGCGTTGGGCCGTCCCGCAAACTTGGGCCGAAATGCGGGCCCCAATCCAGCACAGAAAGTGGACACGAAGAAGGGCAGAAGCGGCGGCCCTTAGGCTCGGCCGCCTGCGAGCCCAGTCGCTTCCGGGTTGGCGAGCGTGCACGAGTTGCCGCCTGAGTGCCGGGCGAGAGTTGAAATGTTGCAAAATCAACACGGCCCAAGAGTGGGGGGAGCTTTGGGCTGAGCAAGAGGCCGCAAGAAGTGCCGCAGGAGGTCCCGCAAGAGCGAGTTTCCAGCCACAAAATGGGGCGCCCAAAACTCGCTCGGCCGCCTCGCCACAGACCAAATGTGATGCGCCCGAAGGGGCACAATTGGCCAGCGGGCCAGCCGTTCGGCTCGAAGGGCGGCCACTCCAGTGCCTTGGGGCAATCTGCTCGCATTTATTGTTCCTGTTGGGGCGCCTCTGGAGCTGGGCGCTCGTCTCGCTCGTCTTGCTCGTGTGGCCAGTCTTGTTCGTGTGGCCGCCTTTGCAGTGGCCTCGAGCTGCTCCTCGCGGCCAATTGCCGCTGCGACGGCGCCTAGTTGGCCCCCGCTGGCTTCCGGCCTGGCGCCGAGCCACCAGGAGTAGTGAGCAACGAGGGCGCCCTCCTCTTGGCAGCGGAACGAGCGTGAGCGCGAGGCTGTGCGCCTGTGGGGCCGCTTGCTCGAGCAAGACCGACTGCAGTCGCACGCCAGCCAAGGCCGTTGCGGCTCGTCAATTGGGCGCCGCATCATTGGCGGCAAACAACTGTGATCGGCGCCCACCATTAGCAGGAAGATGGGCTGCTGCAGTCGGTTGCTGGAGCCTCAGAAGGCGGCTCGAGCAAGGCCAAGTGATTTGGGGCGCCCCATTTTTGGCCCCCCAAGCGAACGCTTTTGCATGGGCGCCCATTCATAAAGGTCGTCTCGCAGCCGTTGGCTGCACTCCTTGGCTGTGCAGCGACTGCTCAGTATTCCTACGCAAGTGGGTGGCCAAAATGGGGGCCAAAACTGGGACTAGAAAGTGCCAAAAGGCGCCCCAGTCGTCCAAGATCGTTAAAAAATTCCCCATTAGCAGGGCGACGAGCGAGCCCGCCGAGAGACAAGCGCAGGAGGCTGCTCGCTTGCTCGAGCCACAGTTGCAAAAAAGTGTCCTTCTGCGGCCACTGCTCGCCCGTGGCTGCCACAAAGCCGCCCAACTCGAACGCCAAGCCGGGCCGGAAGTTGGCCCCTGGCCGCTGGGCCGGCTGGAATGGATGCTCAGACGGTGGAGCGAGCCAAGTGTTTGGCGCCAGAGGGCAGAGAGCGGCCGAAAGGCGCTTAGCGGGGCGACGGAGAGCGACGGAGGCGCCAGCAGGCGGCCCAGCTGCTCGTCTGTGAGCGGTTTGGAGTCAATAAAATCCATGAAAAGGGATATCTCTTGGCCCAGCGGAGGGCCTTTGAGCGGCTCCTCGTGGGCTGGGGCCAAAGGGCGCGCCGGCCGCCACACACAGGAGGCGGGGGGCCAAAAGGGGCGCCCGGAAGAGGCGCCCGAAGCGGGCGAGACACAAGGAGCGGCGAGCGAGTGCATGGGCGTAAGCAGATTAAGATCGTCCGTGCAAGACGAGAGCGAGCGGACCAGATCGAGAGCGGGGGAGGAATTTGGCGCCGAGGCAGCGGGAGGAGGAAAAGGAGGGGGGCTTTTTGTCGAGAGGCAAGTGGGGCCACGAGGCGCGCCCGATTCGAGCCGGCTCAGCGGCGGCGGCCACACTCGAGGCGCCGCCACCGCAGGTCTGGCCAGATCGGCGCCAACGGAGAGAGATCTCCTTCCTGCAGGCGAGCTCGAGAGCGTGGGGCGCCCAGCGGGCCGCCAGACTGGAGTTGCTGGCAAGGCGCGGCCCAGTTGCATCATTAGTTGGCCTGCAGCTGAGCGGCCTTTGCCGCGAGGCCGCACTTTATTATGCGCCGCCCGGCCGGCCAAGAAAGCGGGCCCGCTGGAGGCCAAATTGATTACACCTGTCGGCGAGGGTGTTGTGCGCTCGGCCCGGCCACTGGGCAGCCAGGCGGGCCGGCGGGGCGCCACGCCCGTGGACTGCAGCTCGGCCGAGTGGACCGAGTGGTCCGTGAGGGCCGAGAGGGCCAAGAGGGCGAGCTCCGCCAGTGCCGAGTGGGCGAGCTCGGCGAGCACTGGCCAGCTCCGCCCAACAGATAATTGGCGGCCCGGAATAAGGCCAACCATTGCCAATTCAGCGACACAAACAATGGCAACAACAACAACCACCGGCCCGACGAGAGTCTGGCCACGACGAGACTCCAATTGGGCGGCCGATGACAGTATTGGGCTAGCCAGTTGCAGAGTGCAGACTAGCCGCCCGCCCAGACCGGTGGCCGAGGCTAAGGTCCGGCCGCAGTTCGATGGGGCGACTGGGTTCTCGAGCGAGACCGAGACTGAGACTGTTACTGGGCCGCCCGGAAGAGCGGCCAGCGTGACGAGCGGCCAGTGTTTGGCGGCCGCGCGACTGCCCAAGCGGAAGGGCGTCCAACGAGCTGGCGATCGGCGGCCGCCGAGCACCGAGCTCGCTGGACTTTCCACTGGGGCCGCCCTTGCCAGTGGGGCCGCTGCAGCAAAGCAGACCCCCAGAGCTAAGGGTGGGCCGTCGGCGTGGCGTGCGGCCGGCGCCATGCAAATTGATTGCCCTCCAGCAGGCCGGCAAACGAGCGTCCGTCATTGTAACACTCTTTGTCTCTTGCCTGCTCATTGGCAAGGCCACATTAGCGCCCACTGCTCGCCGGCCGGCCCACGTGCGCCCCTCGCCAGTGAGCAACCCGGCAAACTGGGGCCCCGCCTCTCGTTTGGCGAGCTCGAGCTGGCCACTGTGATTGGACTGGCCAACTGGGAGTGTTGGCCAGTGCACGAGCTGCAAATGGGCCTGTCCAAAGTGGCCGCACTTCAGGCGGCCAACTCTTGGCGCCCACTCTCAGGCGAGCTTGTCCATGGGGCTGCTGGCTTGTTGTCGCGCCGACGCCATTTGTTGGCTCGCTCTCAACTGGGCCCAAGTGGACGGCCGACGGGCAGCGCTGGTCGCCGCTCAAGCTGGCCAGCAACTGCCAGCGGGGCTGCAATTCATGCGACAAAATCACCACAATCACCAAACAACGGCCACACAAACACCAACTTGGCCCACCCGCAAATGCGGCCCCACTCAGCAGATCAAATGACCGCCATTTCCAGCCGCCGACGTTTCGACAAACGAGCCCCACAGGAGGCGAGCGGCGAGCTTGTGTCTGGCGGCGAGCTTGTGTGGCGGCCGGCTGACTTGCTGGCGGAATTCTGTCTCCAGCTACTAACTGGCGGCAAGCTCACTGGCGGCCAGCTCGTCGCACGCCGCTCGCAGCCAGACAGGCGCCCCGCAAACACGCCAGAGCTTCCCTCTGGGCGCCCCAAAAGGCAGCTCGAACGACAAAGCAAAGGGAGGCCCAAAAGGCGACCTAAGGGTGGGCCTAATTTGACTGGCGGCGCCCAGCCGGCCAATTTGTGGCCCAAATTTGGGCCCCTCTTGCTCTTGTTCGTGTTCCGCCTCCAGATCGGCCGATGTAAACAGCGCCCGCCGAGGAGATTGCTCGCCCCCTCTGAGTGCCGCTGTCCACTGCTCGAGGCTTGCCGCTCGTCCACTTGCAACAAAAGGCGCCCCCTTGCCTTGCAAAAGACGCCCTCCACTCCAGTTGGAGACAAGGAAACAAGACTCTCCCCAGCTAAGCGCACCCTAAGGCGCCCCCCACTTGGCCCACCTCGAGTGGGCGTGGCCAAGAGTCTGGAGCCAGCGGGGGTGGAGTGCGTGCGGCGCGGGCGGAAGTGCAAATGGAGGCGGTCGTGCGGGCGGCCCTTGTGTCTGGGCGGCTCGAGTGGAGCCGCAGGAATGAGGCGCTGGCCAGAGGAGAGCCCAGTCACGCCCACTCGGAAAGGGCGCGTCTCCTTGGGGGTCGGCGAGCCAACGAGAGGCCCTCCTTCTGCAACAGAAGAGGCCCTGCGGAGAGGCGGCCGGTCGGTGGCTAGCGGGACAGTCTGCGGCCAGAATGGGGCGACTGCGAGCGCTTTTCGGGCGCCACAATGGGCCGAGGCCAAATTAATCACTGGCGGCGGCGAGTCCGAGTTGCTCAGAGCGCCACTTGGGCGGCCGCGAGCCACCGGAAGTGGGACGAAGAAACGGCTGAGTGAGGGGCGAGCTGGCCTGTTGTTGGGCGGCCGCACACTCCTGTGGACAGTGTGCGGGCTGAGTGTGTTGCTGTGCGCTCTTGGGCGTGCGGGCGGCTGTGCAGCGGCTGAGGAATTGACAATAACAACAACAACAACAACAACATTGGCAGCAACAACGACAATCGACTGGCCGCCCGATTGGCGGCGTCTTCATTTGGAAGGCGGAAGCCACTCGGACGCGGCCGCACGAGCGCCAGCCGAGCAATCGATCATGAGAAGGAGCCGCCGGGCTGCTGATGCGGCCAGTCTGCGGACAGTGACCACTGGCAGCTCGAGGGCGCCCCTCTGGCTTCCGGGCGACGAGGACGTGCGGCGGCCGGAGCTTAGGCGCCGCCGCCGCCGAGGGTCAAAAAGGGGCCTGGCCAACAATAATGACAACTGGAATGGCGCCCACGCCGTGCGGGTGGCTGCCGGCAGCCGAAAGGCCGCGCTCAAGACCGCCCAAATGTTTCCATTCGACGATAAGATCGACGCCAAGATCGCCGCCCAACAGCCAAACGGGTGGCCGCAAAATGATAGCACACCTCTGGCAGGACAAACGCCGGTTTGGATCCAAGAGCAGCGGGCGGCGTGGGTGGTCGGGCCGGCTGGAAGTCGTGCGCCGACTCGCAACGAGAGCACTGGACAGGCTTTGGCGAGACGGTCTCTCGCACGTGGACGCCACCGGCGCCACCAAGACGCAAACACTGGGCCCCAGCCGGACGTGAGGCGGCCATACGCTGGCCGCCATTCAGATCACGGATCATTGTTGGCTGTAAATCGGCCAAATCGTCGAAATGGGCGCCCATCTCGCCACCATCTGGGCGCCATGAAAGCGGCATGGACAAAGGGGCGCCAGTGGACAACAAAAGGGCGCCCCCTCGCAGGCTTGTCTGCGGGCGCGGCGGGCCTGCTCGTGCGCGATTTGCACCAATCCTCTGGGCTGAGACAAAAACGGGCCTCAAATCTAATTGATCAGAAGCGCAGCGAGCGCAGCAAACACTTCTCGGTGATACTCAGCCAGCAGCAACATCAGCAACCACTGCTGCTCGACCCAAACGAGCAGCCAGCACCGCCAAGTGTCCATGAGAGTCGACGAGATCGCACTCCAAATGGGCCCCAGCTGGGCAGCCCAAGGCCAGCCGATTGGACGAGAGACCTTCAGAGAGATGCTCCTGGTGGTCCGATGCTCTCGGCTCGCAAGCTCAAGGCTCAGCTGCAACAGAGCCACCACTTGGCCCCAATGCCAAGCTTCAGCTGCCCCGCCGACTGGTGTCAGTGCGTGTGGAAGAATGGCAAACAGTTTGCCGACTGCTCGGCCCATGGACACTCATTGGGCCGCATTCCAGCCGGCCTCGATCCGCTCGTCCAGGTGCTCAACATTTCCGACAACCAACTGGGCCAACTTCCGGCGCGAACCTTCAGCGCCCTGTCGCTGAACAATTTGCAACGAATTTACCTGTCAAAGTGAGTAGCATTGGTCGGGACAGTTGTCGGCTGGACTGTGTCAGCGGCTGGCACACTGTTGAGATTTGATTTTTAAGTTTTAATTTGTAGTTTGTAATTCTATTTAGACGATTTATATTTATAACACCAATTGACTAACCTTCCGAGTTGGACCATTTCTCGCCCGCCGCAAACTAGCTGCCAACTGTCGCGCATCGACAAGCTGGCCTTCGACAACCTGAAGTCCGTCGTGGAGCTGGACTTCTCCTGGAACGAGCTCACCTTTGTGCCAGTGCCCCAAATGCGCCGCCTCGCTCTCCTGAGGAGGCTCAGTTTTCGCGGAAATCCGCTCGGCCAGCTGAACGACTTGACGCTGGCCGGCGGTCTGTGGTCGGGCCAGCAGCTGGCCAGGCGGCTGCGCCTTCGCGGGGCCGCCCTGGTCGCCTGGTGGCTCTCCTTCAGCTTCGCCAGTCCGCCCGATCGAGCCGACTTGCTGGCCGGCCAGGTGGGCGAGCAGGCTGGCCACAAGCTGGCCAACATGAGCCGGCTGCTGGAGAGCTTCCCCGAGTTGTTTCTGGCCGCCGAGACGGAGGAGGATCTAGCGGGCGCGCAGAGCTTAGCTGTGGAACAGTTGGCCGACGAGCCCGAACGAGAGGCGCTCATTTGGTTGCTGAAAAATCGCCACTCACTAGAGCGCGAGCTCGCGCTTGAGCCGACGGACGAAGGCGGAGAAGAGTCCACAGCCGAGGGGCTGCCTCCCAGTCTGGACAGTGGCGCCGATAATGAGGAGGCGACGGGCGGCAAGACCGACGCACTGGCGGCAGACTCGCAGGGCCACACTGACGCCAATTGGGTGCAGCAAATTGGATCTGAGGGCGCCCAGAAGGAGAGGGAAGAGGAGCAAGGGAGGCGTCAGGAGAGGCGCCACTGGCTTGTTGGGGGAGTGAAAGATTTGCAATTATCGCAATTCGAGCACTTGCAAGAGTTGGACTTTGGCCAATGCAAGTTGCTCTTCATCCAGTGGAGCGTTTTGGCAAATCTCAACTCACTCAAGAAGCTCTTCTTGGACGGAAACCATCTGAGGTAAGCTTGCGCGAATAGGCAGTCCAAGTGACAGCAAGACGCAGTTGTCGTGGCGCCAGCCCAGCTTGTCAGGAAACTTCACCAGCCTGTCAGGCTGGTGAACCCACTCTCGACTCTTGTCCAAACCTAAGGGCCCAAGACTAACTCTGGGCCCCCTTTTTTTCCACTTTTTCCCTCACGAAAACTACAACTACAACACACAACAACTGCACACGACAGCCAATTGAGCGGCCAACTGGTGAGACACCTTCCGGCGCAATTATATCAATTGAGTTTGGATGAGAACGGGCTCGTTTGCGACTGCCGTTCGCGGGCGCTCAAGCTCTGGCTCAGCAGCAGCCGAACTCCATTGAGTGGCCCCATAAAGTGTCAGCCAATGGATGGGTTTGGGAGCACAGTTTCTGGCCGCTCGCCGAGCGGAAGGGGCTCCAAGGCAGCGGAGGGCGCGCAGAGGAGAGACAGTGTGGCGCCCGCTGGAGACGAGGCCAAGGTCTTGGGGCGACAAAGTGGGCGAGAGTTGTATTTGGATGAATTGGAATTGGACGATCTGGTGTGTGCGCCCAAGTGGGCGGCTGAGCCCGGCGAGGATCCCGCACTTGGCTGGCACTTGGGCGGCCAGAGGGCGAGCGCGCCACATTGGCCTCTGGCCGTTTCCGCGGCCGAGCGGCCGCCTGGCTCCCTGTCAACAGTGGAGGGCCACACAGTGGGCGGCACACTCGATTGGCCAGGCCGGGCGGCAGCAAATGCCGAGCTGGAGGGCAACATTATTGGGCCCGCACGTCAGCGGCATCCTGCGCCGCCGGGCCCACTCGAGCGCCACTGGGCCCCGGCTGAGACGGGCCCAACTCGGCCAAAATTGAGCTCAATCTTTCGCTACTTGGAACCCAGCCTGGTGGCCCCCAACCCGCTCCACTGGTCCAGCCCCTCGGCGGCTGCTTCTGGGCGGCCGGAAGTGGGCCAAAGCGGCAGACAAACGGGCAAACAAGCGAGTGGGCCGGGGGGCAATGGTGAGCGGCCAGTGGAGAGTTTGCAGGCCGTTGAAGGTGAGTACTTGGCTTGTCACATTGATTATCCTCACTGTTGAAGGATCCTCACTTCCTCCCACCCTCAAGTGCTCAACTTGCACTAGTGGCCACTCTACACTCTAAACGAGGCCACGCGGAGGCCAATGTGTGCGCGGACAAATATATATAACAATGATAAATTTATATACCGATACATATTTGGATATGTATTGAGGCTTTGGATATATGTTTGGCAAACAGAGGGCAGAGAGTGGCCGGCTGTTTGTTCTGCTTGGCCGGCCAAGCGAGCGTCTGTCTGCTGCCCCAGAGAGTGGGCAAAGTTGAGCGCCTGCAGAGAAGGAGGAGGAGGAGCAAATCTGGCCAGCTAGTGGCTGGCAAGACTGAAAATCTAACAACAATTCCACCGCCAACAACCAATAATCCAACAGACGAACAAGTGACCATGCGCTGCGCCTTCTGGGCGCTCCCCTCGGCCAGCCTCCAGATCCAGTGGCTGGCCGACTACTCCTTTGGAGCGCGCTCTCCGAGTTCTTCAAGCTCGCCAAGCTCGCCAAGTTCCTCAAGCTCGCCAAGCTTGCCAACTTATCCAAGCTCGCCAAACGGCAACTTCCAACAAGCCGCCAGACACCTGCAGGCGGCGGCCAACTCGGACCCGGACAAATCCATTGTTCTCTACGACTCGAGGATGCTGCTGGCGAGCGAGGGGCCCAATTCGGGCTCCAATTCGAGCAATAAGCATGCAAATAAGACCAACTTGCGCCCAAACGACGAGCAGCCGGCCGAAGATGAGCCGCTGGATGATGCTTACGGCTGGTGGGCGGGCGAGCGGCGCCAAGCCAGCTTCAGCGAGCTCGGCCTGTTTGGCTCGCGCGTTGTAGTGCGCGAGAGCAGAGAGCTTGCCCACTCGGCTGACCAGTCGGCCAACGAGTGGCCAAATAGGGGCCCGCCTTGGGCCGTGCTCAAGGAGTCGCAGCTCGTCATAAGGGCGGCCAGACACGAGGACTCGGCCAGGTAAGTGTGTTTGTGGACTAGCTTGGCCACTCGAGCTCAGTTTGTGTGTCAGCAGTGCTGGGCCAGCTTGTGTGGGCCTCGGTTCGTTGCGGCCCAGATGAGCCTGATTAGAGGCGACTGAGTGGGGCGCATCCCCAAGGCGCGCGCGTCGAGTGAGCAAGGCTTCATGGGGGCCACTTTGGGCTCCCCTTTCTCTTGCCGCCGCCGAGGGGCCCTCCTCGGGCGGCCCTTAACTCAACCGCCGGTTTGTTGGCGGCACGCAAATGTCTAAGTAAATAAAAGTCTCTCAACAATGGCGCTTAGGTGTGCGGCAGACAGAGGGGAGGGAAGCGAGAGAAAAAAGCGGATAGATCTGATTACAATCGGCCGGGCTGGGCCGCGCCGCTCTCGTTGGCAAACACTAGAACTAAACTAACCGCCTCCAACAAACGACCACCACCACCACCCAACTACATAGATACAAATGTCTTGCCTCCAACAGGGCAGGCTCCAGCTCGCAGCAGTTCGGCCTCCAAGTGGCCAGGGCTCCGTTGACAAATCAATTCCCAAGCGAGAGCAAGTCGAGCCAAGCCAAATCAAGGACAGAGGACGGCAAGTGGGGCCCCAGCGGGTCGGCGGCGGCGGGCAATGCTGCGAGGGGGGAGGGGCAGGCGGGCCGCGCGGACGGTTCGTCGTCGCAGCAGCGCGACCAGCGGGCGAACCAGCAGCCCGCGTCCACGCCCACCAGCGATCAGGTGGGCGCGCCGTCCGCCGCATCCCAGTCCGCAGCCACACACTGGCTCCAGTCGTCCGCATCGGCGGCGCCCAGCGTCTCGCTTACTCAGCGAGCCCGGTCTCAAACCTCGGCCAGCCAATCTCTGGCCCCCATTGAACAGCAGCACCAGCATCAACAACGCCAGACACCCATGGGCGCCAGCTCGGCAGGGTCTGTGTTGCACATCGTGCTGGGAGTAATCAGCGCTCTCATGGGGGCAGTTCTTCTCGCCTTCCTGCTCATTTGTGTGGTCATCTATCAGATTAAGCCAAACTCCAGCTCCATGCTCAATAGCCAGGCCGCAAATAGTGGCACCCTAATGTCGCTGGCCAATTCCTCGGCCGCACCAATGAAGGGCCTGCAACAAACAACAATGTCCGGCCAGCATGTTGTACCAATAACAAGCGCCAACTCTCAGCTGGAGACCAATTGTCAATTTTTCCCAAGACAACCTCTGGGCTTCCTTCTGCCAGCTGGACAACCAGGACAACTCGTCGGCACGCCCGCGGAAACACCACAACAAAGCCTGATGATTTCACTCCAAGCGGCGCCCCCAATTCAACTGACCAACAATTCTCCACCAAGCTCGCTAACGGCAACATCCAGCAACTTTGGCACAGAGAGCGCCTGTTCAAACTCTGGCATGCTTTCCAGTCTCACTGAAAGCGAAGCTAACCAACATCCAATGATTCATGCAATTCATGCTCGCCGCCAACAACAACAACAGACCCAATTTGCCACCACCACTGGCCCACTCAGCTTGTCCCAATCGAACAATAAGCTACCGGCTGTGGTTCATTGTGACCCACAGACTGGATCTGGCGCCCGTCTGGTTCCTGTGGCAAATTTTGTCCCAAATTCCATCGACGAAAACATAAATCTATCCGGTCGGCTAGTCTCGCATCAATTTTCCGACCAGCCTCGTGTTTCGAATGACGATTGGACCAATCTCAGTTCCTATCATCCAATGCAATTGATGACGAATTCGATTGGCAGAACAAAAGCCAAAAATCCTCAAATATTCTCTAGCTCTCTCGGTCGACCAAGACAGAACACGAATCAACCAGATAATTCCGAAGTTGTGCTCTAGATATCAACTAGAAAGGCCAAAATTGTGTGATAAAAGATTGTTAATAAAAGTAATGGCTGCATACAGAGCCAGTCTCCTAATTATGGATTTGTCCAATCTCTTGAATGTGGCGCCTTCATCGAGAGAGGCTCGGCAACTCTAATGAAAAAGAATTGTGAAGTGAACGACCTAACTACTAGAGTAGTCCCTTCAAATCCTTTCATTGATCAACTAATTTATTTTACTTGATATTCTGTTGCAACTTCACATCAGATCTATCGTTCGACTTGGATGACGGCTGAAGTGTGAGAGATATTTGTCCGTTAAGTTGCCTTATCACATCTTGTAAGAGTTTCGGTCTCGTGATAACTATGCAAAGTGAAATCCTGCAGTGTTGAATGCACATAACAATTTTAGAAAGTGGTCGATGTCCATGCTCCTAGGCCGCAACGTTTGGAATGCCTCGTCCGAACTAAGAACATCCTCAACCTGTTTCTTTATGTCTAGGTTGGGATCTACAGGCACATTTTTCAAGGCACAATAGGCCATGTAATTTTTCTTCAATAACTCCAACACACCCGTTTGATGAAAAGTCGCATGCAGAGATTTGTTTTTCCGATTGAAGCATATCCTAAGCATCCCATCCCATTCCTTGAAATTTATATCAGGTGGTGGGTTTCTCGGTTCAATCCTAACGACGTTTGATTCGACCTTTGGAGGTGGCCTGAAGTTATTCTTACCTACTTTCATAATCAAGTCAACTCTAGCTAGAAATTGGCAGTTCACGGATAGCCTACAATAAAGCTTATCTCCAGGTTTTGCAACCAAACGGTGTGCAAATTCTCGTTGAAACATTAATATTGCACATCTGAAAAATGGTCTATGCTCCAATAGTTTGAAGACAAATGGCGATGATATTTGATAAGGAAGATTGGCCACGCATATATCAAAAAATGGCAAATTTGCCCTCAGAACGTCACCGGGCAAAATCTTCAGCCGATTCCTGTAAGGGGTATTCTGGACTCTCTTCTCGAGCTCACCAATGAGTCTTTTATCTATTTCACAGGCTAAAACAGTTTTTACTTTGTCGATCATCTTCATGGTCATGTTACCTGTTCCTGGACCAACCTCGAGCACGATATCAGTTGGCCTAAGTGCGGCCTTGTCAACTATCGCACTAACAACCAAGGGATTTTTAAGAATATGTTGCCCATATTCCTTCTTGAATTCTATATTTTGCATCTTGTTAGCAGAATTTCAGTTCTTTCCGTCGGGATTGTGATGATTGTTGTTAAATGGCTGATAATATGCATTCTAAACACATGAATGACTGTTATCAGAACACGTGCATGCGCATCCACATGGCACTATTTGGATGCTGCGACTCGCAGGCTGCGAGAGCTCCAGGTCCAAAAAAGTTGGCTGCACAACCTTTCAACGTGCCTACGTGAAGACTCCTCGCGTTGGATGCTAACTCTGCTTCGAAACTCATCGTTCCCCACTAATTGTATCAAGGAGGCAGATTGTCAAGCTCGACAATCAGGGATCGCCTTCCGACTCGTTTGGATCGAACAATTGGTCGTTTTCCACCAACGAGGCTTTCCCCTGATCGCGCAATTTCATATATTATATTATGATCAGATCAGCGGTCTTGACACTCGTACAGTAGCCGAGGGATTGAATGCCACCCTCACCTTGAACGCGACCATAGAGGCATACTGCTCCAATAAAAGTATCTAGATCTCTCGAGTAGTTATAGTCATTGCTAGAAGCCGACACAGGAGCGGTTGTGAGACAAAAACGTCTTCAGCTTGAAACCGTAACAAGCTCAACTTTTAATGTATGATTGAATCATGATCAGTCATTTACTCATAGATATATTAAGAAGCGCTTTCAAGATCGGCCAGAGGAGCTCATCTGAGTTTAGCTCTGGCACACTCGCTGCACAGTATTGTCTCAGGTCCATCAGTTATGAATCCTTTACCCACTAAAGATGTCTGACAATCGTTGCAGATGAAACAATCATTGTGCCAACTTCGTTCCTCGAATGTGACAAATCTAGTCCCACCCAAGCCAGTTATTGCTTGGGTGCAGGCGAAACATTTTTTTGCAAACAACTCGCCATAACAATCAATGCAAAAGGCATTGTGTGGCTGATTAGTTTTGTTGTAGTTTTTGCCCCTATCATCGGAGGTGCTATCACGTGTGGTGAACCTTTGTCCAGCTAATGACTTGTTGCAATTGCAACAGTTGAAACACTCCCTATGCCATGGTTCATTCCTGAATGTGACACCTCCCGAAACGATGACCTGTTTGCATTTGGTGCACCTGGTGGCATATTTATCCTCATAACATTTGATACCTTGGAAGAGAGTTGAAGTTTTTGATGGGTGGGAGGAGCATGGGTTGTATTGCTGTCAGTGATTGACAAATGAGAGAGTGTTTTTGATAGCTTGGCCACAGTTCTCCTTCTAAAGTTTCTCCTCAGTGGAAACTTTTCTCTTTGGAAGGAGAAATCTCTATGCAGCTAGAGCCAGATGAAAAAGGAACTTACAATAGATTTCCTCGTTTTTCGGTATAAAGCTATTCGATCCAATGGTATTCTTGCAGACACAGCAGCAAAAGCAGCTGTCGTGCCATTGGCGTCCATGGTATTCCATCTTCTTGGAACCTGTTTCGTTGGATTGGCAGTGTTTTTCATTGTCAAGCTTCTTGCGTTAGTCTTTGTTTATTGGAAGAGTTTCTGCTCAGAATGAAGCTCTCTGCGAAAACTATCAATCGCGAAAGTTTAAAGGAGAAAAGCAAAAAGGAAGAAAAACGGCCCAAACGCAATGGGCCAAGGCGAAATGACACTTACCTGCCCGAAAGGGATTCTTGCAACCATCGCATCTGCTTGCAAAGGTGTTCTCATAACAGTCTGCACAATAGACACTCTCTCCTTTGGATCCAAATGGCTTGTCGATCAATGATTGATTGCATTTGGCACACACAAAACAGGTGTCATGCCAGTGGCGATCTTTGTAGGACAAATCGCGCGAGTCAATCCCGATCGGCTTCTGGCAATCCTCGCATTGGTTTGCAAAATTATCCTCATAGCATTGGATGCAATAAGGTTTCTCCTCCTTCAGCACATAACGTTGGCCGGCCAGATTCGAGTCACAATGGCGGCAAACGAAATGGTCTACGTGAAAGTTTTCGTTCATTGCTTTCAAATACTCGTCAGAGAAGATGAGCTGTGACCATTTTTTGAACGGGTTGTGGGTCCCAATCCAGGAGAGTGGTTGTTGTTGTTGTCGTTGTTGTTGATGCGCCGTTTTGGCGGGCCCATGAGAGGTGGTTGTTTGCGGCATTTTGTGTGGTTTAATTTAGATTTATTTATTTATTTATTTTTTTTGATCGATTTGACGTTTTGGCAGTGTTAGAAAATGAGAATAAGTTAGATGAGATGTTCGGTTGGACGACGTTTTGTGTCGGCGAAAATGTTCGCAATTGGCAGCCTCAGCTGATCTGTCTAGCTTGGACATTTGTCTCGCGTGGATGAGTAGCCGATTTTTGGGATAACATTTCCGCTTTATCGACACCGTCGAATATCGATGGATTTATCATTGGAGAGGAAAAGAAATGCAACTTTGCCTGCAGAACTGAGATGGCCAAATAGGTTGGCGCTCACTCAATCGTAAACACTCAAGATGTCACTCAAATGAACTAAATCTAATGAACAATCTCTGGCAAGATCTGTCTGCTACGCGTTCGAGAGCTCGTGTCTGGCTGGCTTGAGTTGGCTTGAGGTTGGCGCACAAAGCGAGAAGAGACTGAGAATCTGATTAGTTCCATGAAAGGAAAGTGATGGTTATCTGTTTTCGAACTCGCCGCTGGGCCCAACTATGGTCAGATAACTTTTTCCGCCAGTTCGGCTAGCTGAAAGAAAATGTGTCCAAGCCAATCGAGAGGCTGTCTTGCTTTCGGTGCTGTTTGATGGCTGATGGTTCAATCTTGCTTCCGTTGGACATTTTTTCCACCACCAGACGAGCTTGGGACGAGCCAGCAAGGCCGAGGGTGAAACTTGGAGCGGGCGCTGGACGCGCATTGGCAAGTGGTGTGCTTTGCTTGGAGTGGAAGCGAGCGCGCAACTGCAACAAGTTGCCTGCGCGAAAACTACTGCTCGCCTCTGTTGGCCATTTCCATTTTGTTGCACTCGAGCTCAGCAGATTGGAACTGCATTTGTGGCCAGAGACTCACTCTCTCTCTCTCTCTCTTTCTCTAGCTGGCTCATGTGCCACTTGTTGCTGCTGCTGCTGTTGTTGTTGTTGTTGTTGTTGGTGTTCCAGTTGGCCCAACAACTGAAATGGAGATTCCAGACGCCCGAGACTGGCATCATTGTGCTCTACGCGCTTGGCGAGCCCCAGGCCACTGGGTTCAACACCATTTAGAGAATGGCCACTGCCAGAAGGCCGCTTTGTTGTTTTGTCTTCCTCAACATGCACCATACTCTTTCCGGATTCAAATAAACTTTTCACTTTTCTCTCTCTCTCTCTCTCTTCTCATTGGCCACCATTGATCGGCGGCCAACGAGCGCCATGAGCAAACAGGTGCAAAGCGAAACGGAGTGCCAATTGTATGCTCTTTGCGTCTGTGCCATTCTCCTATTGGCCAGTTTTCCAGCTTTCCAGCTTTCCAATGGTCTCTCTCGTGAGTCTTGTTGGCTCGTTTCCAATGCAGATGCAATGGCCACTTGGAAACGGCCTCCAACTCTGCCCTTCGATGGGCTGTCTGCCCACAGCTCGCCGGCCCTCTGGGCTAGAACAAATCACAAGCGAGCTCCACAAATGCCTCGGCGTCATCGATTTGCGACGCGCATTATAGTGGAGCGCGTGGAAAAGGGCACAGAAAAGAGGCAAAAGAACGAGAGAGAAAGAGAGTCCAAAGAACAATGAACTAATTTGCAGCCCCAGTAGCTGCTGCGTGTTGGTGGCTCTTCGGAAATGGCCAGTGGAGCAATGGGCTAGCGCATTGCCAAAAGGCCACCAGGGCAGCGCCGGATGGCTCTCGTGTGCTCACTCTCAACTTGGTCCGCCTTTGCAAATAGATTCAACTTGAACTGATTCACTTCTTGCCCATCGATAGCTCTTGGAGGCGGCCTTTCCAGCCACACACACACACTCACTGGCCGGCCAACTGTTGTGGTCGGCGCCCAAAAGGCCGGCCGCAATGCAGACTAAGCGGCGGCCAAACAGTGGAGCCGAAAAGGTGGGCAAATGAGGCAGACATGCTCGTTCGCATTTTGGCTCATTTTCGCCCTCGCCTAACTTGATGTTTGCCCATTTTGCCAGCTCATCGAACACAAACGACTGAGGCAAAGGAGATCGCCTGGCCGCCGAATTGTTTTCCTTTTCGCCAAACAGTGGGCTAAAATAGAAAACAAAGACTTGCGCCAGTGGCAAGCTAGCTCGAACTGAACTGAGCTAAGTAAAGCAAGAGCGACTGGAGAAGAGAGAAAAAGCCGCCCATGAGGCAAAGTGATGCAGCAGCACGGCGGCTCAATTGTGGCGCAGATTTGGTGGGAAAAAGTGAACGCGAGAGAGAAATGCGGCAAGCCAGGCGGCTTGTTAGCATCTGCCCATGATGACCGCTCGCTGATGCATCAGCTGCTCCGGTCAATTAATTGATTTTGAGTGGGCGTCTGGGCGGCCGCAAAAGAGCCAAACAGTGACCAAGTCGCCGAGGCACTTCCAGCGGACCTTTGAGGGCGCAAAGCCCGAAAAATTGTGTGCCCATGTTGGCAGACAGACAAAAGGCGGCTGAGCTGAAGAGGAAGAAAAATGAGAGAAAAATTACCTTGTCTCTTTCGCTTCTTCTTAAAGGCCGTCTAATTTGGCGCGTCTTCTCCGCCGATTGTTCTGCTTGCTTCTCCGGCCCAACTTTGGCCCCCTATTTTTGGCCGCTCCAAATCTCGAGCCGCTTTCCACTCTTTGGCGGGCCGCAAACTGGCCAGCTTCTGGCTGGCTCAACTTTCCGCTCGACTCTTCTCGCGCACTTTGGCTCTCGCTTGCAGTTTGCTCGAGCAAACTGGCCAACAACTGGGCTCTGCTTGCGGCTGGTGGACAGTGTGTAGCAGTGTGTAGCAAACAAGTGTTGCTGTCTGTTGAATGGAGAGAAGATTGCTCGTGGCGCAAAGTGTGGCTCGTTCGCTTGCGGCAGCTCACAGTGATACACTTTACAAGTTGAGTGGAGATTTGGAGAGGAGGAAACTGTGTGAAAAATCTACAAAAAAAAACTCCCCAGGACTCCCGTGGGCAAACGAGGGCCAAACAGAGAGAGAGGGAGAGAGAGAGAGGCAGCAGCAGTCGAGATGGAGCAGAACTTGAAACTGGAACAGGCAGCGAGAAGGCCACACTCAAGAGCGAAGGGCGGCCCAGTGAATGGCGCCCGCCGTTCACTTGGACACAGAGTGAGAGGCGGCCCTCTCGAGTCATCTGATCTTTTCGTCATCGCCCACGAGAGCGCTCGGCTCTGTTTTTATCTGCCCCAAAGAGGATCCACGGCCACAGTCTGTCTTTGAGCGCTCTTGAGGGGGCGCACTGCCAAGCTCAGCGAGCAGCACTGTGTTAGCCGAAGCGCCACTGTTGCCGAAGCGCCGCCGCCACCGCAACACGAAGAGGCAGAAGACTGAAACTTTGTGGCGCTCAACTGGGCGCCAATAAATCACAGCCAAGCTCAGCCACTCAATGACAAGCACTTTTTGCACTGTTCGTCTTCCACACTGCACGATGCACACTGCAGCCTCTCTCAAACGGTCTCGAGTGTAAACAAAGCAGACACTCTCTTTCGCCCCCTTTTTTCCTTCTTTCCCCCCCCCCCTTTCCTTCCCCTATCTTAGCTCCCCAAAGGCAACACTCCCTTTTGCGCCCCTTTGCCCAGCTCTCTATTTCGCTGGCTGGCCAAATTGAATGCTCACAAGCCCAGAGGGAAACATCTGCCAAACTTGTAGTAAAGGAGCTTCTCTATTTATCATGCTCGACGCATGTCTGCCCATGGAGCTTTTAACTCTGGCCGGCTTTCTCACGTTCTATCCATTATACTTCAGCGAAAACATTATGTTTCAGCGCCCAACAAGACGCCCAATACGTCGGCCCAACTCGAACGGGCCCAAACACAGAATGCGGCCGCCAACAAGTGAGACACCTTTGCAAAGACTGTGTCGCCTAGCGACCTTTGCGTCGTGTTGTTGTTGAGCTGGAAAACAGGCGAGCGTTGCCTGAAAACATCATCAAGACAGTCTTGTTTCTGCACTCTTTTTTCCAATTAGCCAAATTGCGACGACTAATCGACATTGCACTTTGTTTCCCCTTCATCTTGGGTGCGAAGGATACTGAGCTCGAGCGCATTTCGAGGCCGCACGGACGAGCTTGGGGAGAAAATGAGAAAATGAGAAAACAACAGCAAACTTTGACGCATTGGAAGAGTCGTCTTGCGAGATGACTCTTCCAATTGGGCCCCAAAGAGTGAAAGCACCATTTGGAGGCCGTTTCGTGCAATTGAATCGGCGAGAATTGGTCCTGTTTTCGTGGTCTGGCGGCGCTCCAGATGCATTGAGTCGCGTCCAGCGGGAGGGGCAAAAGGATCGCCTCGGAGAAAAGGTTGCTTGATTGGGCAGATGTGTTTGTGTGAAGGGAGAAAGCTGAGGGCCAAAAGCCGCACTTTAGGGCCCGTGGGGCTGCGGAAGATGCGCAAATTGCATCAGTAACAACGAGTGGGAGGCCACGCGTTTGCTCGCCAGCTCGCCGCCTCCAAACAAACACAAATCCGAGGCACTTCGAACTCCAGAGCATAGCCAACGATCCTTAGGAGTCGTTTTCGTGTGTGCGGTGCCTTGAAACTTGCCGGCGCGCATCTGTTTAATGCAGCAGACGAGCCTCCTGCTGAAAGTGCCGCCCTAAGGAACTGCTCTCGCCACTCGCCACTCGGCCGGCCAAGCGCCAAGCGAGCCAGCAAGAGAGTGCTAATTTCCCACTCAACCGAGGGGAGCAAAGCGTTTCCGACGGCAACAAATTAATTGCCCGCCCTCCGCGCTCAATCAGCTCCGGCTGGCCAGCATGATCCGCCCGCTTGTTGCTGCTAGTCTCGCCTGGTCTGTGTGTCTATGCGTGTGCGTGTGTCTATCTTTCTGTAATGTGCAGCTGAGGGTGGGGGAAGACAGAGAGACAGAGAGAGAGGAGAACAATCAATTCGGCGGGCAAATTAGATTGTCGGCCGCGAGACAATTAAGCTCCGGCTTGGGTGCGCTCAATTGGGGAGAATGCGGACAGGCAAGAGTGCGGCGGCGGCCAGTCATTTGGCGCTCACATTTGGCCAAATGATGATGCAATCAAATGGCCGCTGAGCAATTTAATTACTCGGCCAAATGTGAGCCGCTTTTGTTGTTGTTGTTGTTGTTCTGGTGTTTTTTCGCTTTTCCATGAGGAGCCGCAAGAAGAGGGCGTCCATAGAGCTCCAATGGAGGCGCTTGGCCAATGGTCGCCCACGCGCAGTGCCAAATGTTTGCCCAGCGACCACCACGCAGCCACCAGTTGCCACCTCTCCTCGTTGGGCAATCAATTCCCCTCCAGACTCAAGCTGCAAATCCGCTTACCTTTCGGGCCGACCACCGAGCCCAGCAGACTAATCACATATTCACCGCCGGCCGTCCAACTTCGGCCCAACTGACACAGGCCGGCCAGAAGATCCAGCCAAGCAAATGGTCGCTCGCACACAAGAGGTGGCAGTCCTCTGCCTAGTCTTGTGTGAGCCCAGTCTTGGACACAGTCTTGTCCTGCCGGCGAGACAGTCTCGCATGGGCCCACTCCTGCTTCTGTCTTTCTGGCTCGCCTCCAGTCTGACTGGAGAGCGCGCAATTCGCTCGCCCTGAATTGGTGGGCAAAAGAGAAAAAGTTTTCCAGTGGCGCCAAAAATTTGACGCCTAGCCTTCAGCGTGTCGGAATGGCCAAACTTGGAGAGCGCCAAGTCAAAGCTCAGGCCAAAGGCTAAGCCGAGGCCGAAGAGTTGAAGACGAGCTTGAGGATGAGCGCGCCAAGCTCGATGGGCTCTGGCCAAAGCGCGCTAGTGATTGATTTTGAGCCGCCAAAGGAGGGCGCAAACAGGCGCCGCAATGGTGCAACAAGTGGCCCGCCGACAAGCCTTGTTTTTCACTCTCCTTTGTCCAACTCTTCTCCTTCTTCTTCTTCTTCCTCCTCCTCCAGCTTTCCTCTTGGAGGGCCAGATTGATTTGCATGCGAATTATTTGGGACGCGCGCAACGAAGAAACACGACGAAGAGCAACACCGCAAGTGGAAAGGGTGGAAACTTTGGATGGAAACTTTGGCCAGTGTACTGGCAGTGCAATAAAAATAAAAAACAAAAACACAAATTCGCCCAACCAGAAGCCGTCCCTTTCCACTGCCGGTCCTTGTCATTGGCCAGCCCTTAGAGCTGGTGGACGCCTCTCGAGCCCCTCAAATTGGCCGCTCCTGGTCCCAGTTTGGTGCCGCACACTTCCACCGGACGGCTACATTTTTCCTCCCTCTCGAGTTGCATCCTCTGCTTCTGGTGAACAGACTCGTGCCGCCGTCCAGCACTCGTCCGCCGCCAACATGGCTCAACTGCCGCCAACCAGCAGCTCGTCTCAGTTGGACACATTGGGCGGCCGGAGAGTGGGGCTTGTCTGGCTGGAGTGGAGTGGAGGCAGCAGCAGGAGCAACTAATAACAACTTGCGCCTTCGAGGTGTTAGTTCTGTCGGCCGATTGGGCACCGACTACTAACTAGCAACGACGAGGAGGTAGAGGAAAAATGCTGCTGCCAAACTCAACAGTCTATCGCCATTAACATTCAGACGAGCTAGAAGTCGGACTTTGAATGGGCAAAACGATCAGACAGATGGATTGGACTGGTAGCACGCAGCCCAAGCTGAGCTCAAGCTGCAAGCCGCACACAGTTGCTCCTGCAGGCTGGCCATTAGGGCGCGCACACAAACCTTGCGCGCACTTTGCGCTAACTGCTAGCGCCGTCTAGCGGCGAGCAAGCGAAACACAAACCAAAACAAACCACCAAATGTAAACAAAGGAGATATTCTGAACAATCTTTCTGAACAATTTGTTCAACAGATCAGAGGAAGTATCAACAAAATCGAAAAGATTCAAATAACACTCACCTCTTGGCACCAGCTGCATCTGGGGCGCACACTGTCGCCGTAGTGGCGCATGCAGTAGAGTTTGTTGTCGCGCAAACAGTAGACCAGATCCACCAGGAACTCCTTGCAAGTGGAACAGGCGAAGCATTGGGGATGGAACATGGCGCAATTGTGCCCTCCACCCATGCTTGTGGCACCAAATTTGTCAGCTCCCATGGGTGTGCAGCTGGACGAGCTCGCCAACTGGCCCGCTCTCGAGCCCAGAGGCTGGCCCACGCTCGGCTGGATGGTCATGGACACGGTGGACGCTCTTCGGTGCAGCTGGGTGTCCACTATTGGTGCCTGCTTGCTCTGGCTGGCGGCCGTGCTGGCGGCCAACTGGCCGGCCACCTGGTAGAGGGAGGCAGCGAGCGCCGACTGGAGCTGGCCCGCCTGTTGCTGGCCGCCCGCCATTGGTACATTCGGGGCGCCAATCATGAAGTTGGGCGCCACCACGACCAGCTGGCCCGGCTCGAAGCGCACCAAACAGCGGCGACACCTCTGGGGCTGGCTGGTGGGCGCCACCAACGACGACTGGCCCACCAGCGAGCCCTTCCTGGACGAGGGAGGCCTGCTGGCCATGGGCTCTTGCTGGTTGTGCTGGCAACTGAGTCTGTCTGGCGTCGTCTTGTTGGCCGAATCTTGCTGCTGGTTGCCGCCACCCAATTGGTTCTCGCCGTTCTGGCCGCTCCCAAACTCAACCACCAGGCCCACATCGAGCGCCTGGCTGTTGCGTTTGTCTACGAATTGCTCGTACGACGTACGACCCTGTTCGTTCAACTTGTACGAGCAGTAGTGCAACGAAATGTCCTGTTTCGGGAGCTGCACCTCCACCTGTTTGTCTCTATAGCTCGGCTGCTCGCTCGCCACTTCCGCCGCCTCCCTTTTGCCCTGGCCAGTGGGCGCCTTGTCCTCGTCGGCCAAAGGACGCCCCTCGAACGTTCTATTGTAGGGGATCTTGTCGGGCGGGAAGTAGGAGAAGAACTGGTCCACCAGCTGCAGGGTCTTGAGCGAGGGCGGAAACCAGGCGTACTTCCGTCGGATGAGCTGCTCCTCTCTGCTCACGCACAGTTCGTAGTAGGGACATTCCAGCGGCTGACCTTGCCCTTTAGTCTCGGCCACTTCCAGTCTGTTCAGACCGTTTCCCGCCCGTTTCCTGTGGCGCTTGTTGCCCGTCGGCTTGCTGTTCTCCTGCTGGTGCTCCTCCTGCGAGGAGGGTCTCGCTTTGGGCGACTCTCTCCAGCTGTCGCCCGAAATGGTGCAGCAGCGACAGTAGTGGCTAGACGCGGTGCTCTTGCCCACCGCCCGCAGGTTGGCGCTGACCATTTGCTGGAAGCACTGGGAGCACGAGTTGGTCTCCAGCTGGCACAGGTGCTTGTAGGTGATCAAGTCCACGTCGGTCACCTGCTGGTAGTTCGTTCCAGTTAAACTCTTGCTTGTCCCCAAATTAGGGCCACCCACCTGCTCCTGCTGCTGCCCCTTCTCGGCCCTCTCCTGCCGCTGGTTGGCCGCGGCGACCACGAGCGGCCGCCAAGTGACGGGCCCCGCGGGCCCACAGGCCGCGTGCTGCTGACACTTGCCGGCCCGCCGGCCACGCCTCCTCGCGCGCTCCTTCCCGAAGAGCTCGGGTCGCATGTCGGCGGGCTGACTGTCGCCGCAAACAGTGCTCCCCTCGCGAGTCTGTCCTCCGTCCTCGCTGGTGCTGCTCTCGCTGTTTGCCCTGCTCCACAGCGAGCCACTCGAGCCGCTCGAACTGCTGTCACGCCCACTCGACGACCACAGCGAGCCCGCCGCGTCCCGCCACCCGTCAGTCTCCCTCGTGGGCTCTTCTCGCCGGCCGGAAGCGCAGTTGCTCGCCAGTGGGCGCCCTCCAACTGCTCCAACGGCCAGCTCCACCGACTCGCCGCCCGACGACGAGCGCCCCTTGCGGCTCTGCTCGAGCTGGGCCCGTCTGCCGAGACCACCGAGCTTGCCCACGGACGCCACCAGCGGGCTCTCGTCCAGCTGCGCCGAGGTGGTTCTGCTCAACCTTAGGCCCGCCGAACTGGGCGCCCCCTTCTGCTTGCGGCCCAAACTGGCGTCCCCCGACAGCTTCGCCTCCACCGGCTCGAGCTTGCTCTTCGACTTTGCGCCAACACCTGGACTCAACTCGGCGCCGCTCGAACTGTCTCGGTCGGAGGGGCCATTTGGGGCCGGCCACTGGTTGCTGCTTGAGGCGCTGTTGCTGCTCTGCTCTCGCGCTCTGCTGCTACTACTGATGCTCTGCTCCACTTGGATGGAGTTGGCTCGCTTGGGCTTTGGTTTGGCGAAGGGGCGCGACTGGCGCGCCAACTGTTTCAAACTGAACATCTGTCTCTGCTCTCGGTCCCTGTCTCTGTCGCGCTGGGCGGCCAGGCTGCCGGCCGCCAACTCCACCTTGCAGGAGGCGCCATATTGGGCGGCCGTCTCGGCGCTGGCGCGTCTCTGATGCTCGCGGCCGGCCGCCCTGTTGCTGGCGGCGGAAGCTGGGCCCTCAGCGAGCACTTTCGCCCCAAGCTCGTCGCTGGCAAGCTCGCTCGCCAAGCCGCCCGCCAGCGACTGTCTGTCGCCACTCTCCTCTCCACTCGGCTCTCTTCGGAGCCCAAGAGGCGCCCCTTCGTCCAGCTGCAAGCCCTCCGTCTCAGTCTCTCGGCTCGGTGGGACACTCTGCGACTGGTGTGCGGCGTGTTGCTCGAGTTGGCTCTCCTCTTGGCTCGTCTCGAGCTGCTTCCCCTCGCCAGTCTCCATTGTGGCCGCCATTTCCGAGGGTGTTTATTTATCTTAATGAACTAAGCTCCCACTAATACTCCTCCTCCTCCTCCTCTTCTCTCTCTCCACTCGATCATGCGGCACGCCTGAAATCCTCAAATCTGGCTCTTGGTCTCTCTCTTGGCGGTCGGGCGACACATTCGGGCTCTTGGTGGACGAGCTGAGAAGGGCTGAAAAGGCTAGTAACCAGCAGGAGAAAGGCTTGCTTCTTGTGCTGCTGTTTTTGTTATTGTTTGGCCGCTCGTTTCGCAGTTCACTCTGCCGTTCGCGCCAACTCTTGCATGTGGCCTACGAGAAGAACGTGCAAACTCCAACGAGAGGGCGCCGACAATGGCGACTGGCGAGCTGAACGGGCCGCCAGTTGTCTCCAGTTGGCTCTCGATGGTGCGCACCTCTTGTGGGTCTTGTGTGGATTTTGTGTCGCGTAGCTTTCCACTGGCGCAAGAGTTGCGCCCTCTGCCCTTTCCAAGTGCACTAGTCTGCAATAGTCTGCACACTAGTCCGTACAAGACTGACACTCTTCCTGCCTTGCCAGCCGCCAAGCTTTGAGTTGCCAGCCGCCAGCTGTGTGCCCAAAGTTGCCTGCTGCCAAACACACAAGCCGAATCGAACGCCTCTCGGCCCGACGAAAGTTATCTAATGGCAAAATCAGTTGCGAGCGCAATCAAAACAGCGCAACAACAAAATGAGAGAAAACTTGACTAAATGATGACTAAACGCCTCCAACAAACTATTTCTCTCTCTCTCTCTCTTGCTTTGCAATTCAATCCTGTTTTTGCCCCGATGACGAGCCATCCACATTTCGGCTCATCTCTTCCTCTTCCTCCTTTTCTCTCTCTCTTCCATTCCAATGCCTCGTCGTCGTCGCCGCCGCTCTCTGTCCTCCTCTGCCGCCTATTGGCTGCCTGCACCGACGCAGAACACAAGCTCGCCACACAAACAGACACACACACTAAGCAGCCTTCTTGTTGTCGCGCCACGAAACTTGCTCCACTGATTGTTATGTGAATTTCATGGGCCACAAAAATGGCTTCCGCCTGGCAATTGGCTGGCACACATTGCGCTCAAATTGCGCCACTGCAAAGGTTCCTCCGGCTCGCCCACGAACTCGCCACGTTCGCTTGTGTGAAAAAATATTTCGTCGCCACAGAAACGGCCAACTGGAGGCGCCAGTTGGCCCAAACTTGGTCCAAAGTCACACCAAACTTCTTCAGCCCCCAGCCTACTCTCAACTTGCAGCCTGCCAACACTAAGCACTGAGCACTGGGCGTTCTCGCCTAACTCTCGCCTAGCCAAACTCATCCAGTTCGTCCTCAGCTCTTCCTCGCCAGCCGCTGGCCCAAACGGTGGCCTTCGCAGGGCCTTTTGATGCCGCTTTTTTGCAGGCTCCCATTTTCACAAAAACGAGCAGCGCAAAAATTCTCCCTCTCTGTTTACTTTGGCCCCCAGACACAGTCTCGAACCATCGAGACCACACACACTCACTCACTGCGGATCGATCGCGCCTCACGAGTAAACAATTGGGTCCAATTAGTCGGCCGGCTTGCATGCTGGCTCGCTCAGGACTGTCTGCCGGCCGTCCGGCTCGCATTCTGGCCCCTCGGCGGCCTGTCATGAATCTGGATGGCCAGCATAATGATGGGCGAATTCTGGCCGCGCCAAAACAATTCAGAGCACGTCCCGCTCGACCTGAGCGTCTCCTCTGGCCAAATTCTGGTGCTTCAATTCGCATGGGCCCGCCCCCAAGGAGTTGCCTCGGCGAGCAAACTCGCCACAGTCTGTCCGATGAGCGCCCATGTGAGTGCATTGTAAGCGCCCGCTCGAGTGATCTCCGGCCGCTCCTTGTCTGCTCTGAGCTCTGCTCTTGCCTCTCGCCACAAGAGCTAATGAGAGGCCATTAGGGCGCTCATTATTTGGGCCCAGCATCAATCTCTCCGCTCTCTCATTTGGGCAATTTTCCCCACCTTTGCCTCCACTCGAAGCATGGCAGCTGCAAGTGAGGTCCGTTGGGGCCAACCAGTGGCGCCATCCAGTGGGGCAACTCGGAACTATTTGTCTCCAGTTCCAGCCAATAGATGGCTCTAGGCGGCCCGCCCCCACTCGGCCGATCTGGTCTGATTTGCATAATTGTCCATTGTGCAAGTGCAAAGAGTTGGCCCAAAGTTGGAGGCAAATTCCTCAGCAAACTTCAAATTCCTCCACTTCTTCTTCTTCTTCTTCTTCTTCTTCCCGCCCCTAAGGAGCAGCAGATCCTCCTATTCCTCCACCAACTGGCCCGCTGCTAAACGAATCAGGTGCCACAAGCTCACATCAGAAGCCGCAAGCTCACACAAGCTGCAAACTCTCCATTTCTCGAGCTCTACAGTCTAGCTCGAAGCTTGACTTCAGCTTCGCGCTTAAGCTCGAGGCGGCAAGCTCCCAGTTAGAGACTCTTGGCACTTGGCTTGAACGAGCGTTCCCCTCGCTGCCGTTTGCTCATCATTAGGCGCCGAAGTGAAATTGATATTCTGGCCGCAAGAAGGAATTCGATGGCGGCCAACTTTTGAGGTTTCTTCACGCTCTTCTTCCTCTGCCTTCGGTGCGTATCAATTTCAGGTGGCCCAGTTGCTGGACTCTGGCGAGAAATTGCCCCAGTGGAGCCTGTAAGAGCAGAGACTGTAAGAGAGCGACTAATTGTTGTCTCTCTCGTCTTTGCTTTGGCTAGTTTGCAAATTATTTTCGCCAAATTATTGGGGGAAATTGTTTGCCACTGGAAGGCGATCTCGCCCGCCCCTCGCAGCTACTTGTCGGCCTGGCAATTATCTTGCTCACTATCGAACAATCCAATGGAGCACACTGGCGAGCCACTGAGCCAATAGACTCAGTTGCTCCAAAGGCCCAAGAGACTGTTGCTCGGCGGCCACAGTCTAGCACGAGCAAAGTGCCCAAAAGGAGCACCACTGGTTGCGCAACATCTGACGAGCTTCTGGCCATTCTGGGCCGCAATTTTGGCCACTCTTCCTAATCTTCTGGCTGGGCGCCCTGCTCAGTGCAGTGCGGCGGGCCGAGCCAAAGGATGGCCGTGAAATGGGAGTTGAGTGGCGCCGGTTGGAATTATTAATTCCATTCCAAGGCATTTGCAATATTTGGCCCACTCTCATTGCGCACCAAGCGAGCAGAGGCCTTTTCAGCCAAGAGAGAGAGGCGTCCATGTTGTTGCATAGTGGCCACAGTTGAGCATTGCTCCACAGCAACTGGAGCCAGTGGAGCCAGTGGAGAGCCACACGAGACCCAGCCAATGGACGCCCGCCGAGAGTCTGATTGACTTGCGGCGACAGGTGACTTGCGGTTCTTTGAGTGGGGCTCGCATGATGCAAACATGAAATTTTGCACCGCCCAACACAACACAAGACAGTGTGTGCTGCTGACTAGTTGTTGTTGCCCATTTCAGTTCGCCTTCCATTTCATTCTCCATTTCGTTGTCCGTTTTGCGCAATGCGAATCTCCTCAATTGGGCATTCCATTTTCATTCGCCCAAATGGGAGGGGAATTTCTGCAAAAAAGTATTGGAATTTCCTCTCTGCTTCTCTCTCTCTTCCTCTGTCTTGTCTCGACTCGTCCATCTCGTCTCGTTTCATTTCGTTTCGTTTCGTTTCGTTTCGTCTCGTCTTGTTGATTATTTCTCGTGAAATTGGCCATACCCAATGAGCAGCCACTCAGCTCGCCGCTCGGCAGCTCAAATGGACGCCACCTAAGCTCAAACGGACCCAAGCTCAGTCAAGACAGCTCAGCGCCGACAGGCACTCGCGCCATTCGCATTGGACCCACTTTGGCGAGCTCCTTAGGGCCGGAAATGGCCCATGAAAGGAAGAGGAGCAGCGCTTAGAGCGAGTGGAAGAGGAGAAAGCAGACGAGAATCTTAGCTAAAGAGCCGCTTTTAGTCTTGGACCGCAAGGACACACAGTCGCCCATTTGGTTTGGCTATCATTTTTGCCTCTTTGGCATGCAAATCAAATCAATTTGGCGCCCTTCTCGCTCGATAACAAGCTGCTCTCTGGGGCAGCTGTGCCAGAGGGAGGCTAAGCTGCGGCCACTTCAAGCTCGTGCCTCCAACTTTGTCTCGGCCCCAGTCTCTGTCTCTGTCTCTCAGTGTTTCGGGCCCACAGCTGAGCTGCTTTTGGGGCCGCCTTCGTGCAGAACAAATGGTCAGCCGGAGGAGGTGATAAAAGAGGCTTACTTTCCGCCGTGTTTGTCTGCCTTTCATCTGCGCGTGCGAGCTTGTATGCGAGCCAGAGACAAGCTACGAAAAGTGGGAGCTCTTTCCTCTTTCCGCTGCACTTTTCTCTCTCAACTCCAATTGGGGCAGCACTTCAAACTGGCCACAGACTGCCACTTGCAGAGCAACGGACGAGTGCCAAAAAGTCAGCCGAATGAGCCAGTTCAGACAGTTTAGGATGCAGAATTGTGCTCACTTTGATTCGAGTTTGAATTCGGATTTGAATCTGAATTTGAATTGGAAACCGCGAGTTGCGCCCAACTGATTGACAGCTGATCCAAGTGAGCAACTTCAAGTAAGCAGACGCACTTCATTCACGAGTGGCCCTTAGGGCGTCTCTTTGGGCGCCTCTTCACCTTTTTTACCTTTTCGCCTTTTTACCTTTTCACCTTTCTGCCTTTTCACCTCTTCGGTCCTTAGGTTTGGGAGAAAAACCGGAAAATTGGGAGCAAAGTCGCAAAGAGTGACCCTCGTCTGTGGTCGTTTGGGCGAGAGGTGCTTTGGGTGCTTGCGAATGGAGCCCATTTGGCAAATTGGGCGAAATGTGAAAGCTTCAAGCTCAATGCAAGAGCCAGTTGCACTCTGGGACAGTGACGAGCGATAGAGAGTCTGCGGTGCAGTTTGCGCTCACGTCAAGCGCATTTGGCCGCCTCTTCGTGGTTCTCGTTGAGCGAGAAATGCGCTGAAATTGAAATTGAAAGAAGTCGCCCAGCGCTAATTTGTACGTCCGCTTTTGGTGCCTCCTCCCACACAAAGAGCAAGGGACGAGCAATGAGGAAGCCGCACCAGTGGGCCTCTTTATCGCGCTTCCTGATCGGCGCCGACGAGCAGCTGAAACGGCTGAAACGGTGGGAAGGAAAGAGAGAGAAAGAGAGACAGAGACTGGGACTGGCACTGAAACGGAGTGAGATGCGACCACGAGCGATGAAATGAAATGGCTGACAGGCTGCAGAGACTGGAGAGTTTTGCTGCTTTTGGTGCTGGCGGAGGAGAAGTGCACGCGCTCATTTGGGGCCAACAATTGCTGCTTGTTGGCCGGCGGGCTTAATTTGCACCACAGAGCGACACAATTAGCAGAAAGCAGAAAGTGAAGACAAATGTGGCCGCCTTTTAATTGCTTTAGTTGCTCGCTTGCTTGCGGTTCCAAGTGGGCCCCAAAGAGAAGTGGCCGCTGGAAAAGTAAAGAGTGTCCATCAAAAGTGGCCGAACCGCCGGAGACAACATCTGCCGTCTGCTCGGCTCTGGGGCGGCGGCGGCGCCCAACTAATCCGCTCAGGAGGCGGCGCCACAGATTACGCCCAGCGGCACCTTAGGGCAAAGCGGCGCCCGCCTGGAGCATTGTTGCGGCGCCGCACTGGGCCGCTGCTAGTCTGCGGCGGCCCAGCTTTGCTTTGGCTCTTGCGGAGCCTTGTCGAAGGCGCAAATGGGCAGCCTTAGACTGAGAAGAAGAAGAAGAAGGAGAAGTATCGATTACATGGAACGCGCGCCACGCAATTCGATCGCTTGGGCCAATCGACGCCAATCGTGCTCACATTTCCACTGGAGGCCGCCCTTGGCGCCGCTAACAAGTGCCAGTGGCCACTTGTGAGCCGCCCAGCTGGAGACCGCTGGCCCTGAGGAGGCGCCTCGGCCGGGCGACTGTCTGCGGCTCGCCCGTTCTGGTGGAAATTTCAATTTGGACTCGCGGGATTATCACCATCGCGCACAAACAGACAGACAGACAGACGGGCGAGTGGTCAGGCTCATTTGAATAAGCGCGCTCGTTGCAGGCGAGGCGCAAGTGCAGCGCCGCAGAGGAATTCTGCATGTGTAGCCGCAGACTGTGCGTTGTGGCCGAGCAGCCAGTCTTGCACAGTGCACACTGGAAAGTGCACATTGCACAGTGCATTGCAGTGGAGGAGCCACTGAGCTGGGCCTGAGCTGAGCCTTTGGCATGGCGCCTTAGCTCACCAAAAGGGCCAATATTTCTCCTTTTAGGCTCGCTGCCGATTTCTCCATTTCAAAAAAATGCTCTTCAGCTTCGCCATTCGAGCTCGTCTCTGTGGCAGAGACGAAATGGCAGCCCTTAGCTCTGGAGGCGGCCCAACTAGCTGGCCAAAATGGGCCAACAAGGGAACAGTTTTGCCCAAAAGCCGACACAAACTCGCCAATTGAATCATCATCAGCCGAACTAGCACTTAGGAGCAGCAGCACTCAAAAGACCATAAATAAGCACACAAACAGAGAAACACACGCAAACCACTGCCATTGAGTGGCGCCAATTCGTAGACACTTGTTGATTTATGCGCTCAAATCGATCATCCGAAGCTTGAATCCAGAGTTGCTTGCAGAGGCAACTCCCAGCAGACAGACTCGCGGAGATGATTCCTCTTCTTGGCTCGCCTCTGTCTTCTGTCTTCTATCTTCTCTCTTCTATCTTCTCAGGGACAGTCTGCGGTGATTTGCGGCGATCTGCTGCAATCTGGCCAATGCTCGTCTCTCCGGCCAACTCGAGACCAGTGCAGGCCCACACAATGGCCCCGCAGACTGCCAGTAACTTATGGATTCAAGCTCGCAGTTTGCAGCGAAACCAACCTACTCTCTGGCCACCGAACGAGTAGTGTCCGGTCAACGAACCAGCCGCATCCGAAAACGATCGGGCCCAATTGGCCAGAGCTCAGGTCTGGGCTCGGCCGTGCCAGTGGGCGTTCCCGCCAACTGTTTTGCGGGGTCTCTTTTGTGCGGGTGCTCGAAAGTGGGCAGCCATGAGGCCCCAAATGGACTACCGAATTTGGCAGCAAAAAAGCCAGTGGTGCCAATGGATTGGGGTCGGGCGTTTGGAGGCGCCCGTTTGCTTGGCGCAAGTGGGCGAGCGTGCAGCACGAGCAGCTCGTGCGCGTGACCCTCTGCATTGGGCGCACACACTGCACTCTGCACACTGCGCTGTTTACACGCCATGCAGTGCGCACTATATGCAGACTGTCTCCCGCCACAGTGCACAGTGTTGCTCGTGCTGGCGAGAACGAGGAAGAGTTGAGCTGGCCCGAAGAGCAGTCTCCTGCCGGCGAGCAAGTGGGGGCAGCCAGAGGTGATCTCTGGTCTTTAAGGCCGCCACACAGCCCGAGCCAAACCGGCGGCCTAATTGTCGGCTGCTCGGGGGCGCCCTCGCGATCCAGAGCAGCGGGCCCGGCGCGCTTTCTCTCTGCTCTGGTCTGCTCTGCTCTGGATCAATTAACATTTTATTCCCGAATTAGAAACCGGGCCACTTGATGGATTCCTTCGATTTTGCTCCATTGGGTTGGCGTGCCAGTGGCGAGCAGCGGCCAGAAAACGGCAGCCGCCAGACAGAGGCCGGCGACTGTCTGTGCCGCCAGTTCACCTCAGGCCGCCGCAGCTCGTCCGCCGCTCGTCCACTGCTCGGCCGCCTCTCTGGCCGCCGGCGCCGACAAGTTCCGCAAATGCTCGGGCTCAACTTTTGGCCCGGCGCGCTAATTGCCCGCCGGCCAGTGCCGCACTGGCACCGAGAGCCAGTCTGCGGCCACTCTGCCTCCACCTCTTCGTCCTGCTTTCGCTCTCCTTTCTGCGCTCTCCTTTCGCCCAAACTCACCTCGGGCCCGCTTCTGAATTCCCGAGGCTCAATAATCAAAATAAAAATAATAATAACACCAACGCGAGGGAGCAAGGAAAGAAACCAAGAGCGAAAAATAATAATAGTAATAATCTCGGCTACCACAGACTAGCTCCACTGCGGACAGTCTCACACCGCAGTTGCACCTTTTTGCCGCTTGGGGGCGCTGCGGGCGGCCAATTGTTTGGCATGCAAATGAAGAGCCCAAATGGCCAGTCGAGAGATGAGATATCATTTTGCACCAGAGCTCTCCTTTTGCCTTTCGCCTTTTCCAATTAAACGCGGCCCAGCCACTCGGGCCAGTTCGGTTCCCACGAGAAAAAGAGTCAAATCGATCGCACTTTTCGGCGCGGGCTCGCAGAAAACTCGCTTGCCAGAGGCCAGAAACTGAGCTCGGCCAACTCGAACAGCTCGAACATTTCGAACTCGAACAGCACTGGCCAATTATTGTCAGATTTGCTCGCCCAAAATGCAACTCTAACCAAAAGCGAAACTCCAATCAGGCTCGCCGTTCACACGCCGGCCGAGAAGCAGCTTTTTCTCCTTGCTTATTTCTTGCTCGTTGGCGCCAAAGCAAAGGTTTAGCGGCGAGCTTTGCAGCAGCAGTTTGCAGTTGTTGTTCACTCGCCATTGTCTTGTTCTATCTCTGTCTTATTCTATTCTCGTTCAGCCTTGCAGCTTGTATGACGACTCTCTGCAGAAGCTCGGCAAGGCAGAAGCTGCGCGTCAACTGTGCTGCAGACTGTGTCTGGGTGGCAACTGTTGCGCGGCTAAATTTGGTGTACAATTTGGTGAATTTTGCAAGAAGAAAAATAGTTTCGCTGCAAATGAGCGTTTTTGCAAAACGCTGGGCGAAAAGTGGACGCAAATCGGAAAAAAACAAGTGGCAGATATTCGATACAATCCATCGTGCAGTGGCCGCCTGCTCGCGAACATTATGGAACCTGAGCTCCCACAGAGAGTCTTCTCTCTCTCTCTGCAAGAGAGACACTCTCCCGTTTGGTCATTGACCCTGCAGAGTTTGTCTCCGCGCAGTTCGAGGCGCCGATTGGGCAGCTTTAGAAACAGAGAAGAGGGGCCAAAAAATGAGCACCAACTGAGGTCTGTGGCTTGAAGTTTGAGAGCTTGGGGCAGAAAAGTTGGGAGGTGGAGAAAGTTGCAAGTTGCAGGTTGGAATTAGAGAATGGGAATTAGAAACAATGTTCGGGGGCTGGAATGCGGCCCACTGTTGTTTTCCAGTAGCAGCAGTTGGACTGTTTAAAAAAAAGTTCAACTGCTGCTTAGAATAAAGTGAGAGAGAGTGGAGCCAGTTTTGTGCTCTGGAGGAAAAAGGGGACCACTTGGCAGGCTCAACAGGCGGCCAATTAAACGGGCTAGGGGCGAGCATGCGGGCGCACATCAGGTGCAGCAGGCCCTCTGGCGCACTCTGCAGGCAGTCTCTCGTGCGCGCGATCAAGCCAAAAGGCAGGGCTGCTCGTGTGTCTCTGCTTTGCCAGAGACACTCTCTAACTGTCTGCGTGTCTCTCTGTCTCTCTCTCTGTCTCTCGCGCGTCCTGCTTGCTCTTTTAATCAGCAAAGTGGGCCCCAAATCACAACTCCAAATGATACTGATTTTTCGCGCAAGACTGCCTCTTCTGCCCCGCAGTCTTGCGCCAAAATCGAGCCGACTCCCAACTGGGCCTCTGAGACGGCGGGTGAGAAGCGGCAAAAGCGGCAAAAGCGGCGCGTGTTTGGGATAATGAAAAGAGGCGTGGCCACTTGCTGATGCGGCCCGCGTGCACCTTTGGAAAGCTTTGGGGAGAGAAAACGGTGGCCAATTGGCCGAGCGCTTAGGTTGCGCCTGGAGAGTGGGCCGTTTGGGGCTAAGGTATGGGATAAGGCTGTGGAGTGTAGAGAGAAAGTGGCCGGAGTCTTGAGTGGCGAGTTGGAGAAGTGGAGAAGTGAAGAAGTGGCATTGCAGTTGGAATTGTAAATCCATCCGCAGGCTCCTGGGCTAATCTGGCGGCCCGGCGGGCGCACTCTGGACTGACTGCAGCAGGACGGCCGCAGTTCCAAACATAAGCTGTGGGCGGCTGGCGGCGGCGCCAGCAGCAGTTGGCCGCCACTTGGGCCGCCCTGCATGTGGGCCCCGAGCATCAGGTGGCCGAGCGTGCGGCCGAGCACGAGGCCCAGTGACAAGTGGGCAGCTCTTTGTTGTGCTGTGCTGGCGGGTTCACGTCGCTTGTTTGGCAGTCTCCATTTTGGTTTCGTTTGGAACAAGACTGGCCCCAGACTGCGGGCGGCAAGTGGGCGCCGGTGGGCAAGCTGCGGTGGCAGTTTGCGCCCAACTGCAGACTGTGTGCGGGCGCAGTTCGGGCGCAAACAAGCAGCAAAGCACAGCAGACGAGCAGCGCGCACAGAACTGCACACAAGCAGCGCGTGTTGAAGCAGAAATTTTGCCCCACCAACTTCCAGACACTGTCTCCAATGGAACCAATGGAACTGGTGCCAATAGAACACCAATAGAACCAGTGCTGCTCGCTGGCGCCACAGACAGACGGCCGGCCCAAAGGAGCGTCTTCGCCGGCCGTCTCCGGGCGGCCCCCTTTTGCCCTTTTGCATTTGTGGCATTTGGGGCGAGCATTTTGTGGGCGAGCCAGAGGGGAGGAATTGCGCGCTGGAGAGTGGCCCACTTGGCCCGATTGATTGGCGGCCATTAAAGTTAATTTTATTGCCATCCGTTGGCCCATTTCCAAGTGCGCATCCAAGTGAGCATCCAAGTGCGCATATCAAAGTGGTGTCCCGTTTCTCTCTCTCTTGAGCCGCTGAGCTGCCCTAAGCCTCAACTGGTTTGCACTTTTTTGTGCGCGTGTGGGCGACCACTTTCATCTCCGCTCTCTCACTCTCATCTGGCCGCTTTCTCCGCGTGTCACTCACTGGACTTCTTGGGCCTCCTTTTGGACAGTCCCCCCGAGCTGCACGACCCCCAAAGCGCCACTCCTAAGGACTGCTAAGAATAAGAAGCCCCCAAAGCAGAGGAACAATCGAGCTGAACTCAAATCGAGTCCAACTGGGCGACATCTTTGGCGCCCCTCAAGTGGTTGCCAGTTCTCCTTTGCCAGTTGGCCGCAATGTTCCGCGCACTCTCAGCCACACACTCATGCGAGACTCCATCTAAGGCTCGCCCGCATCTAAGGCTCGCTGACTGCTTCAATTTGTTCACGCACTTCATAATTGACTGAAATGAGCTGCCATCCACTGCATTTGAGTTCACTGAATGTTCACTGTATCAAATGTTTCTGATACTTCCAATGGTTGTCCGATACTTCCAAGTTTGTTTCTGCACAATTTCTGCACAATTTCCAAACAGTTTCCAAACAGTATTCCAAACTGTTTGGCGCGCCAAACAGCCCAAGCAGAGCGCTCCCCAATTGACTTGCCGCCCTCCAAATGGCCCCACGCGGAGGCTCCTCCTAAGCGTCAAAGAAGTGCCAGTTTTGTGCTCTTTTGTGCGGCCAATCTGGGCCAATCTGGGCCAATGTGTGGCGCTTTTCCTGCGCCAAACAACGAGCGCCAAACAAGCAAAGGGGCGTCCCAGCAACTAGATGCAACCAGTGCTCAGAGTTGGGCCCAATTTTGTCGCAATTGGAGCCGAGTTGGCGCCTCTCTGACTGCGTGCTTTTGTCATTGTATGAACACACGCTGAGCTGCGCCCCCATGTGAGTGCATCAAAATCGAATTCGAGTCGAGAAATCAAAGCCAAAGTTGCGCCCACCCACTCGAGTGGCTTGGAAAGAGGCACAACTTGGTGTGAGACAAAGTAAAGGTTGACTTTGCAAAGCTTGACTTTGGAGAGTTGCCCACAAAAGTTCAGTGCAAAAGTCAAGAGTGGCATTCCTCTTTTGCTCCTCTCGTGTGGCTAGTCTCTAGCTCAAATTGAGTTCGCTTTCCACTGGAGTTTGGGCCACGCGCGCGGACCACACGCAGACTGGCCAGCCAGCTTTTGGGGCCAGTTGGAAATGTCGATAAACCGCAACAATTTGCGCCCAACTTGGCCGCAAAACGATCAATTACAACAAGCGCAGAGAAGCTCTGCTGAAAGTTGAGCTCCAAAAGCGAGCATCATTCACTGCGCGCGGCCCATTGTTGTGCTCCTCTGGGGTGGCCCTTAGCTTCGGGGGGCCCAAAGCTAAGGTCTTCTGCGTTCACTGTGTCGCCTCCTTTGGCCTCTTTTTCGCCTCTGCATTCGACAATGGACACAAATGGCCAGTCGGTAATGTTCGCTTGTTGAGACTGTCTCTCGAGGCTGAGCCCATTCACTCGAGAGAGAGAGAGAGACAGACAGTCTCTGTTTGCGTGAACGCGAACGTGCTCGTGCAGCACTAAATAATAAACGACAACAATATAATATAGACTCGCGAGGGCAAGAGAAGTGGGCGATTAATTTGCGCAAAGGCCAGCTGGAGGTTTGCCAAGTTTAGGGGAAATTTGTCGCGCTTTTTAGGAGGCGAAAAAGCAATGGTCAAGAAGAGGCCACGAAATGGCGAAATGGAGCTCGAGTGGCGCCTCTCAAGTGTAGATGAAAGCCACTTGAGGAGCAGCAGAGACAGTCTCCATTGTTGGCGGCCGCTTTTTGTCTCCATTTGTGCTCCATTTTGGGCCCCGATTGGCAAGCATAAAACACGTTCCATTTGGCCAATTGACTGCTTTTTGAATGAAAAGCAGAGTTGGAAAAGTTGACTTTTTTGGCCCCAAAAGTGAGCTGCAAAAGTGAGCCGCAAAAGTGAGTTCATTTTTCTCAATGGACTGTGGTGGGCGCCTTTCGAGTCGTGCAGTTTGGGTTTTGAGCTTAGGTTTCGGCTTAGGTTTCGGCTCAGGTTGCGGTTTGGGTTGCGGTTTGAGTTTTAGGCGTGCAAAAGGGAGAAGAAAATGGGGGAAAAAGAGTGGGAAAAAGTAGGAAAAAGTTGGGAAAAAGTTAGAAAAAAACGTTGGAGACAAGAAGGTTCGCGCTGATTAAGTCGCAAAAGGGCGACTCAACTTGGAAAAGGTGGGACTGTGTGCAACAGAGTGCCACTGGAACGAACTGGATGCTCTTTTGCCGCCTCTTAGCCGTGAAGCAAATGGCCGCCGATTGGAATGTTCCTCCTTTTGCCTTTTTATTTTTTATCTCACTCTCTCACTCTATTCTCTGCCCACCTCAAGCTCAAGCTCAGCCTCAATCTCAAGCTCAATCTCAAGCTCAAGCTCAAGTGGCCGGCCCTAGTCTCTGGCGTGGGGGCGAACATTGTTCCTGTTGAGCAAGAGCCGCAAAAGGTGGCCCACAATATGGACTGGCCATGATCGTGTTCCAGTTGCGCTTCTTCTCCCCAAACTGACCACTGGCCACTGCCCATTGAGCGCGGTGACCACTAGCTGCTCTTTGCCGGCGGGAGACTGAGTGCCAGATTTCAAGCGGCCAGTTTGCAGCCACAGACAGACACAAGGCCCACTTTTGGCCGCTCGCTGCTAGTGCTATTCTCTCTCTCTCTCTCTCTCGAGTGTGCTCGCTGTGTGTCGCCTGCCGATCGGAGACTTGTGTGCGTGTGTCCACCAGCAGTTGTTGCTCTTAATTGATGATTGATGAGCGAGAACAAATGCCTGTTGTTCAACTCGCTCGCTCGCCTCAAATGGCCACTCGTTGCCTTTGCTGCTCTGCTGCTTTGGTGGCGCCACAAATCGGCCACAAATCAGCCCTCAAATATCGGCCCTTAGCTCGGCCCGCATCTCTCTCTCTCTTTCTCTTGTCGTAAAAGCGGCCGCTCGTTCGTTCTACTAACTCGCTGCAACTCGCTGCAACTTGCCAACTCGTCAACTTGACCATTGGATTACATTTCCTCTTGAATTTCGCTCGCCACTTTCCAGCTTTCTGCTTTCAGCTCGCAGTTTGTAGCTCGCAGTTTGTAGTCTGCAGCTCACAGTAAGCAGCGAGCAGCCTCTCGTAGCTCAAAAGTCGCAACTCGAAACGAGCAAAGCCCAAATGGAACTCGAAACCCCAAATGAAACACCGCCGACAACTCTCCCTCTTTGCCAGACGATTGTCTGGAACCAACCTCTCGCTCGCCCATCAAACCATTGGTTCGAACAATCCGCCGGAAGTGGCCTATAAAAAGGCAAGAGAAAAAGTAAGAAACACAAGCGAGCGATCGAGTCAAAGAGCAAGCAGCTGTCCTGTTTCGTGTTGTCCCTTTGGGCTGCTTCTTGTGGGGCGCTTTTGTTGATTTAACAAGCGGCCATCTTTCGCCTTCGGTCGCCTCTAGACAGTTGTAGGCAAGCATTTCGAATGCGCTCAGGAAAGCGCCGCCGAGACGACACGCTGAGCCACAGTTATGCTCTCTCTCAGTCTGTCTCAGCTGGAAAAGTTTCAGCTCTTTCCAATTTCGCCACAGCAGTTCCACAGCTCAGCAGCTCAGCACTCGAGCTTTGGAACTGCTCGCCAGCCAGCCGGCCACTGTCCCAACACTCTGGCTCACCAGTTTCCTATAGGTCCAAGTGGCTCTTTTGCCTGTTTGAGTGGGCCAGAGGCGCGCAGAGTGAGGGCGCAGCTAGTCTGTGGGGACAGTCTGTAGTGTTAACACAGTGCGCAGTGCACACGGTCTGCAGTAGAGACTGTGTGTAAACACTACAGAGTCTTTAGTGTTTACAGTGCGCGAAAGGAGCACTGTTTACAAAGTGCGCAGTGCTCAGCGTGCGCCAGACAGTGTCTAGCAGTGCACTGCCGCCACTCGCCCACTGGCCTCCTTTTGGTCCCGCGCCTAATGGTGCGCCAAATGGTGATCCCAATCGCCATTTCTTCAGCCATTTCTGCCGACACGCTCGTCTCTGGCCGCCCCGATCGGCCACCAGATAACACCAGATCTCAGGCGAGAGAGAGAGAGAGAGAGAGACTGGCCACAAGCAGCTGGAGGCAACTTGCACCGGGCGCCATTCACTAATTAGGCGCCTTTGGCTGCCAAATCATTTGGGCCAAGTGCTCGCCAACCACTGTCTCCTCTGGGCTCCACTAAGCTCCACTTGGCGCCCTGTGGGATCAGATAACCAATTTGGCCAATTTGGCGGCCTGTTACTTCGAATTCCTTCTCCTTTGGTGCGAGCGGCCCAATCAAAAGGGTTGCAAGAGGAGGAATTATAATCGAAAGCACCTGTTGTTTGGGCCTCCTTTTCTCTGGGATGCAAATTCCATTTCCTCGCCGAGATGCAGCCTCTTTCCCTCTCCTCACTCTCTGCCACTGTCTCCCCTTTGGACGCCCAATTTTGCCCAAACTGCGCCCCAAACTGTGCTCGAAAATTCGATTAAATCTGGTCAAATCTGGTCGAATTTGGTTGAAATTTGGTTGAAGTTGGTTGAGTTTGGCTGAATTTGGTGCTGGACAAGGCAGAGATTAGGTTCCCTTTCGACCAGTTCCTTTCTCTCGCCTTTTCCAACATTTTTCCCCAACTTGCATTGTATGCCATAAATTTCTGCCTTTGCATTTTCCGACGAAAACGATCCGCCAACAACAGTCTCTCGCCTCCATTTGGCCCCAATGACACTCGGCCGGCTCGCGAGCAGCAAGCAACAAGCAGTAAGCAACAAGCAGCAACTAGCAACAAGCAACGCCCCCAACTGAGTGGCTTTATGCACGCTATTTGCAGAGCGAGCAGAGAGTCTTTGTTGGAGAAAAACCAACACGAGCAACTGATGCTAATTGTTATTAGCAGTTTGGCGCCGTTCGCACACACTTTTGGGCGGCCCAAATTGGAGGCCAAAAGTCGCCATTGGAATTTGCGTTGAGTTGCCCACAACTGAGCACTCCAAAAACAACAACAGACACTCTCTCTTTTTGGCTGCATCTTCCAGCCAAAGACAGTCCTGCAGAAGCAGCAAATGGTCGAACAGGCAAGCAAAGAGGCAGCCGAACAAGCAGCCAAACTGATGGCCCAAAAGCAAAGGCAAAACCAGGTGAATGCGTGGCCACAAACAACAATGAGTGTGGGCGCGCTCATGGTGGCCCGCCGGAGGTGGTCCCACTGGACTGCTGCTGCTGTTCGATTGTGCTCCCGTGCAGTGGAGTCTGCATTAGTTAGAGACAGTCTGTCTCTAACTAACTGCCCTCCACTCTGCTTGGCCGCACACAAAAGCACCTTGGGCGGCCAAACACTCGCACAGACAGACAGACAGACAGTCTCTGGGAGCAGCAGCCCCCTTTTAGCGCCGGAGAGACTCTTGAGTTTGGAAGATCGTTTGCAGAGGCGCGCTCAATTGTCGTGGTGCGAGTTTGTGGGCCAAACTTACAGCCCAAACTAGTGAGCCAAACTGCTGTCGTCTGACCACCAACATGGCAACGCAGTGCAGTGATTGGGGCTCGCAGGCAGCACCACTTGCACACCAAAGAGACAGTCTCGCGCGCACAAGTTGCTGGCGCCTCTTCGCTCGCAGTGCACTCGAAAAGCACACTGGAAGTGCATTGAAAGTGCATTGGAAGTGCATTGGAAGTGCATTCATTTCAAGTATAAACTTTTTGTATAAACTGTATAAACCACTGTCCTTTGTCAAACATTGGGAGCCATTTCGACGGTTTGGAAACAAGGAAAAAAGTCGCCCAAAATGGGGGAATTTCCACCGGGAACTTCCACTCGTCTGCCTTTACTGAGCAACTCTTGTTCCTCAGCTCTCAACTCTGCTTTGTCCACCGGCCACTGTTTGCGGCCAGAAAATCAATTACGACTCAAGTGCGCGCCCCCAGCTCCAGTTCAGGTGTCCCACTTGGACCGTTTCTTCTTCCAGAAGGACCCTGAGCTGCGGTGAGGAGTAGCTGCTGTCAATTAGGACACACAGCGCTCACTCCAACAGTGAGCCCCAAACAGTGTCCACCAGTTTGCGCGCCCCCAACTTCTTTTTCTTCTTCTCCTTTTCTCTCGGCCCTCAGCTTTTCTCTTTCTGTTCGCGTGTGCCCACCACTCGAGAGCTTAGGAATGTGTCCAAGTTGGTTCCAAGAGGAAAAAAAGACAACTTGCTGCTTTCTGCTCGCTCCACTGCAGCAAACCACTGTCCTTCTTTTGCTCTTTCCTTTGCGCTCCTGATCGACGAAAACCGCAATCAGCGGAATGAGAACTTCGAGCTCATTGGTGGCCAGCAGCAAATGGAGTGAAAAAGTCAAATGGAATCAGTGCAAAAGGCTGCAAAATAGTGCTGCAAAATGCGCCCACTTTTTCCTTGAATTTGCTGCAACCAAAAGCAGTTCCAGCACTGCAGCATAGCAGTGGAAAAATCAGAGCCAACAAACAACAAAGATTGATTGCCACACATTCACTAAGGGCAAATGCTCAAGGTGGGCGTGGCCAGCTGATTTCTTTGGGCCTCATTTTGCGAGTTTGATTTCGCGAGTTTGAGTTCGCGAGTTTGATTTTGCAATCGTGTGCTCGAGTTGTGTGTTCAATTCGGCAATTTGGGAGCAACAAGTAGGTGGCATTGGTTTGTGGCGTGAAAAAGGGGCCCATGAGAGCTTTTTGGTTGCACTCGTTTGGCTCTCAGAGACAGTCTGGGGCGACAACTGAGCGCGCGAACAAGCCGTTCGTGTGGCCGACTAAGAGCAGAGAGCAGAAAAGAGGATTACGCCTAAGGAGAGTGGCTCTGTGAGGCGGCCAATTGATTAAGTTGCGAGAAGGTTGGCAACATGCTCGCTCATTTGGGGCCCGATCGAGCGAAGAAACAAGGGTGGCCAGAAGGTTGCTCAAAGGCCAGTTTTGGCTTCTTTTGGGGCCAGCCAAAAGGAGCTTGTTGAGTTGCGAGGGCGCGAAAGAGAAAAAGAGCAAAAGAGCAACTTTTTGGACTGTTGCAACTTTGGTTATTTTCCTTTGCAAGAGTCCAAAAAGTTGCCGCACACAGTCTCTGGCTGGCTTGGCGCGCGAACGGCGGGCCCAAATCCGCGCTAAGCTGCCCGAAGCTCGTCTCTGGGGGGGGCACTTTGGAGTGGGCGCAAAGCAGAACACTCGAAAAGAGAGAGAGAGACACGCGCGCAAACAATGTGCACTTGGCGGCTCAAAAGGGCACTTGATCGATGGGCTTGGGGCGCCAAAGAGCCACTGAGAGAGTGTCATTGTTGTGCTTTTGGAATTGTGCTCTTGGAATTGGTTGCAGTTATTTGGCGCACTTTATTGCAAGCAGTAGTTCATTGCTTGCTTGGAGCTCATTGGATCTCTCCGATTGAGCCGATTTGTGGTTTTCGGGCTGCCAAGTTGCGCGCGAGCTTGCGAAGGACAAGCATCGATGCGACGCAATCGTTTGGTCCTTTCGAGAGGCCAAACTGAGGCGATGGAATTAAATTCCGCTCGATTGATTTGTCCGCCGAGACAAGCGGAGCTAAGGGCGAGAAGAAGAAAGCCGAAAGGAGAAACAAGAGAGTACAAATTGGGCCAGTTCTCACCTGCGAGAGCGTGTTGCTCTTTTGTTGCTAGTCTGTTGCAAGAAAACCACTCGAAGCACTAAAAATCGGCGCAGACTGTTGCTCGCACGCACTCACATGATTCAGAGAATCATCATCAAGTTTAAATCGATCAAAATTTCCAACAAACTGCGCCCGAAAGTCTCTTGAAAGTTGCCCAAAAGGCGCAATTGTCCCACTCTCAGTCTCTCTCTTCCTCGAGCGCCCAAACCATCGGCCAAGCGGCTCTCTTTGGCCACTCGCGACGAGCCGCCAACACGCAACGAAAACACGCCGCTCAAAGACGGCCCCAAACACAGTCTCTGGCAACTCTCTGCACTTTTTCTCCTCTTTTTTCTCAGACTCACTCAAGAGAGTGACTCTTCTGCTCTTTTTCACTTTGCGCCATGACTCAACTGATTCAATTTGCGGCCAACTGACTCAATTTGCGGCACGCGATCAGCTGAACGAAAAGCTCATAGAAAAGCTGGACCAAAAGTGTTGCCTTTGGCGAGCTCGCGCCGAGACCACTTGCGTGATCCTTATCTCTAGCTCTACACATCTCTACATCTCCCAAGCTCAGAGGCCGCCTGACTGAAGGGCCGAAATGGGCGAATGAGAAGACAGAGTGCCTTCTCTCTAGAGTGTCTTGCCGCTTGCAGGAAGCAGGAGAGCTCTCTCTAGCTAGTGGCCAATTGGGGACAGTGGTCGGTGGAAGAGTGTTGCTGGGCGGCCGACAAACGAGCACAAAAGAGCTGCCAAATTGAGCCAAATTGGCGGCCACAGTTGAGCAGAGCTGAGGTCTGACGTTTCAGCTAAGCTCTGGCCTTTTTCTCTCTTTCAGCTCGTCTTTGCCGAGCACGCAACACAGTCCCAAATGATGCGCTTGGAAAAGCAAATCCTGGTTCTCATGCAAATCGGCCAAAAATCTGCCACAATAAGCCACAGACTCTCTTTTCTTTTCTCTTTTCTCTTTGGAGCCCAACTTTTCCCGTTCGACTGTCTCCGTTCTGCTGCTCTTTTCTCTTCTCTGACTGTCTTCTGGCCGCCGCTCGTGTGACATAATCGCCGGTTCTCAGCTCAGACTCTCTAAGCTCAGCACCTCAAACAACTGTCCAACTCACTTGGTTTGCCCTCAAAGCCAACCCAAAACTCCAAAAAGCCGCCAACTCAAAGCCGCCGACCCGCCGGCGCCAAAAAAACTGCCCCAAGTGGGCGTGTCCTGCTCCATTGGCCCCCTTTTGGAGATCAGAGAGAAAGAGAGCAGCCTGTTCACTTTGCTAGAACTGAGACTGTCTGCAACTCTAGATTGACCCGCGCTCTCAGTGTGTCAATAAGTTGGCGTCAAATGGACACTTGGGCCTCACTTTCCTTCCTTTCGTGCGCCCTCAAGCTCGTCTCTCTTTCTCTGCTGCTCGTGCTCGTCTGTTTGGCAAGTGGCAAGTGGCAAGTGGGCGGCAAATGGAAGTGCGCCGAGGACAGTGGGCCGGAGACAGTGGTCCCACCTGACTCTTACTTGAGCACACCTAAGGGCCCGCACCAAAGGCCAAAAAGCAAAAGGAAACCAGTCTCAGTCTGCAAAATCTGAAACCCCAAAACACAAAGGCCCAAGGTCACTCTTCGGGGTGGCTTACTGCCTCTGCTCATTGTCCAGCGCTCACTTTTCGGTGTTCAATTTCACTCTGAGTTGCCCAGTTCGACTTTGGAGTTGCAGACTGTTGTTTGGTTATGGGAGAACATGGGAGAGAATATGGAAAAATATGGAAAATTGAAAAGTCGTGCGCCCAGAGAGCAGATTTGGCTCACATTTGGCTCACATTTCGCGCACATTTCGGCGCCAAATGTGCTCTCAGCTCGCCAACCAGTGTCCAATGTTCCACTTTGCAGAACGCCGCAAACTGCAATGCTCTGCAGACACTTGTTGCCGCCGACCACTAGCCACTAGCCACTAGCCACCGACCATTTGCGGCCAAAGTGTGCGCAGTCAGACCAGCTCTCTCGAGAACTATCTGGAGGACTATCTGGAGGACCATCTGGAGGACTGTCTCTCTCTCTCGTTGGCTTGCAAAAACCTGCCCACACTAAAGGTTGCATAATCGGCCGCCTGGGCGCCCAGTTGCTTGCTCGCTTGGTTGGTTGGTTGTTGTTGCTTGTGGGCGTGTCGTGTTGAGAAAACTGCGCGCGTGTCTGTGTGATCGACTGGCCCCCGATCATTATTATTGGATGATTGCGCTTTTTTCAAACATTTTTCCACCTTTTTCAGAAGTTTGAAAGTTTGGAACTTTTCTTCAAACTTTCCACTCTGCTCCAAGCTTGCAAGTTTGCTCGCCGTTGGACCATTTGTTGCGCGGGCAGACTTCTAGTAGGCAGTCTGCCTGTGGGCCGCCAACTGACCACGATCAACTGTCAACTGTGTCAACACAGTGCCCAGTGAGAGCGCGGCCACCACCATTAGCCAGCGGCGGCCCAATGTGTGTTCCCGGCCGGAGCTTGGGGCGAATTGCGCGGGCCCAGAGTTAAAGTTGGGCCGCATTGAGCGCGCTTGCTAGTGCACACTGCCCATTGCACATTACACATTGCATATTGTGGCCAGTGCAGCAAGTGTGCCAAGTGCCTCCTTTGCCCATTGCAGCCGCTGGATTGCATGCAGACTGCATTAGAGACAGTCTCGCGCGGGCCCACTGCTGCGGCGCAGCATTCTGACACTCCAAAAAGCTCGTGCGGTCTAACTTGCGGCCTACAACAAACCTAAGCTAAGCCTAAGCTCTGTGGCAATGGACGAGCAGTGAGAGAGAGAGCACAACACGCTCTCTGCTCGCAAGCCACAAGCAAGCACCAAGCAACGCGCCCCAATTGGGCCCAATTTGGCGGCCGCTCAATTTGCATGCCGCGAATTCCCAATCGTTCCAGGCGGCTAATTGTCCATTATCAATTATTCGGCCCCCACTTGGTGGCGCCAAACAAGCAGGCTCACAAGCAGAGAGTTTAGCGAGCACACCAGAGCCTCACTAAACACTGTTTTTGCTCACACTTGGCGCCCACAAGCCAGGCAGCCCAGCAAGCCGCTCGGCCGCAGACTGTCCGCCGAGCACCAGAAACGCTCAGCCGAACCAAACTTCATGCCCCAAATGAACTTGTCCGCATTTTTGCCATGAGCTGCTCTTGGCGGCACCTCAGCCACAGCTAAGCTTGGCCAATATTGGGCACTGTGTTTTCTGAAAAAAAATAAGAAAAATGAGCAAAAATCCCAGTCTTTTCAAGCTAACTGCAAACCGGAGCTAGACCCAAGCTCAGAGGCAGCCCCAAATAGAGAGACGAGCGAAAAGTAGTGTGCAAAAAGTGGAGAGTTCGCCTCCTTTTGGAGCTAAGCTCGAAGTGCAATTAAAATTTCTCCGCCGAACTGGAGCCAAATTGAAAACACCAACGCGGCCAGTTAATTATCCTTCTGTGTGGTGAAGCTCACGAGCTTGCTGGCCGGAGCTTTATGATAAACTGGCTTAAGATAATCTCGAGCTGCGAGACTGCAAGACTGCGAGACTGTGAGACTGTGAGCAGAATTCGACGCTTGGGCAAGAATGTTGCGCGCTCGCCAAAACAAATCGCTGGGCGCCCTTGCCTTCCAGTTGGGCTGCACACTTGCACATCCGGCAGCGCGAGGGCGTCGTTCTCTGCGCGCGGCCAAGCAGTAGAGCACAGTGCAGGTGTTGCCAGACGAGCTGCGGGCGGCCCTCAGCTGGAACAGGATGTGGCGCGCCCACCGGAGGCCCACGAGCGGCGAAGACTGGCTGGAAAGTGGGCGAAAGTGGGCGAAACTGGCCCCTTAGGATCGGCGGCCACACCAAAGGGCGCCGCCGGTGCGCACGCAACTGGTCCTCATGGCAAACGGGCGCGAACTGGGGGCCACTAATGACCCGTGGCGGCGCTGCTCGTCTGGCGTTTGTGTCGCTTGTGTCGCCTGTGTCGCCTGTGTGCAGTGTTGCAGTACCGCCGCCACGGTAGCAGCGGCGCGACAAATGGACCGACTGGAGACAGTCTGTCCATTTGAGACGCCTCCAAGTGGCTCCAAAAGGCTGCAAATGGCGCACCTGCACTGCGCCGCTCGACTGCTGGCCAACTGTGCACGTTGAGCCGCACTCGCACGGGAGCTAAGGGTCCGCAAAGACTCACTGGAGAGTGTTCCGAGCGGCGCACTTTGGGCCTCAGCTCAGCTCAGTTCAAAGTGCTGCTTCACGGCGCTCACTCAGAGTATTGAGCCTCCATTTGGCGGCCGCAAAACCAACACTTGACACGAGCGGCGCCGTTCACAAGCACAGGAAACGCCCCCCTTTTCTCTCGGCCGCCCCACAGACAAGGGTCGGCTGGCCAACGCAAAGGCAAAGGCAAAGGCAAAGGAGCCGCTCGAGTGGCCTTTGCCTAAGCAGTGGACTGGCGGCCAGCCCCAGTCTGCTGCTGCGGAAACGGAGCACTCAATTTGGCGCCCCAACCACAAGGGCAACCTCACGAGGGCCACTCACTCGGCCAGAGCCACCGGCAAGGCAAACAGACGCCTCCAGCTTGGCCTCAATGGTTGGCGGCCAAATCCGCGCTCAACAGTGTGCAGGGCTGCAATTTTGTCCCAATGCTGCGCGACACGAAAGGTGGCTCTCGTTTGTTTGTTTGGCCGCTGTTTGTTTGCTCTCCTCCGGCGGCGACGAGCAGAGACACGCCTCGAGAGCGCGCCCATCAAGTCGGCGCCCCAAAGACACTGGTCGGCGGCAGTTTGCGGCAGACTGGCCGCGTCAAGTTGCCGCTGCTAGTCTGCAATTACGCGCACAGTTGCACTTTGGGGCCACTTTTGCGCGCGTCTGCAGCCTGCTCTGTGCCCTGTGCTCTGAGCGCACTTCGCACACTCTATTCTGCACACTGTATGCCGGAGACTGTGTGCCCCAGACTGTATACTGTATGCTTCAGTTCGCACGCTGCACTGTGCACTCTCAGCTCTGCATCCAGCGGCCTGCCCTAAGGTCGAGCCCTCAGACTCGAGCGTCTGCCGAGTGGGAACCTTTTCCACTTTCCACTTTCTGCTCTTTCCACTCGCCTCCACTCGCGGCCCATTTGCCCCTTTTTCCCCACTCGCCGCTCGCCATTTGCAGGTGAACTGGACGGCAATGGGCCGCAATGAGCTGCAGACTAGGACTGGCGCAGGGTGGAAATAGACAGATGTAAAAAGTAAAGAGAATGGGGAAAAAGGGCGAAAAATCGGTGGCAAGTGGGCAGAGTAACAATGCGTTTCGTGGGCGCATCAAAAAGGCCGCCGGGGGCGAAAAGGGGGCCAAAGTGGTGCCAATTTTGTCCAATTTTTGTCCGATTTTCTCAAATTGGAAGCAAAAAACGAGCAATCCCTGCAGCTGATTGCTCGACGGCGGCCGCAAACAGGGCGGCTTCTTTTCCGAAAGGGAAGAGTAGTGGGCCTCTCCATCCTGCTCGCATCCTCGACTGTCTGCGGCTTTACTTGGCGCGAGTCTTGCTGGCCGGCCAGTTGCTAACTGTTGCCGGCAACAACAAACAGGCCGCCTAACAGGCGAGACAAACGCAAACAGCAGCAGAGTGAGTAACTGATGGTGAGTTGTACTCAGTCTTACTTGCGCGCGGTGGAAGTGGCGGCCATTGGCAGCGAGCAGTGAGCAGTGAGCATTAAGTATCGAGCGGCGAACAGTGAGCGGCTGCAGACTTTTAGCCTGAGCGCATGAATTTGGCCGTGTGTGCGAGCGATAACGATTAGCTGTGGGCCGGCCGAGTCCAAAGGGGTCCCAGTCTGTGCCGCTTCAGCGCCACTTGTTGCCGACTGCATTTGCAGACGAGACTGCTGCTTCTGCTTGTGGCCAAGCGCGGGTGTTTATTGTTTTTGCAACGAGCAATTTGCGCGCCGGCACTCAGTTTGCATTTCGGCAGTTCAGCGCAAAAGTTGCACAACCGGCGACTGTCTGCGCCCCACTGTGCACCTCCTTTCGGCCCCCAAAGCTGCCCCAAAGCTCCTCTTTCAAAGAGTTGGCCGCCCGCCCAGCCCCGCCGGGTCGCCGACCGGACGCAGAGGCCCACTGGCAGCCAGGCCGGCCCGTCGAGTGCGCGCCGGCCGCCAGGCGCCAGCGGCGGCACCCCTTTGCCTGTGCGCCGGCCGGCTCAGAGGCGGCCAGTTATTTATTGGCCCGGCGCCTGAGCTAAGGGCCGCCGGGCACTGGAGGGCGCGTGCCGCCCAACTTGCTCGTCCCACTGCACCGTGCTCGCCCTCAGCCGCCGCCCTTTGGACACTGCAGCCTTTGCACACTGCAGCCTTTGCTTACTGGCCCCTTTGGCCACCGTCGGAGCGGCGCGCCCTCGCGACGGCCGCTAATCAAGCGGATAAACGGACGGCACGAGACTAATCGCGGGGCGCCCAACGCGCGCCCGGCGACACTATAAGCAGTCGGGGCCACTCAATCAGTGTGTTGGCGCGCCGGAGGGCTGCCCGAGTGTCGCCAAGTGCGGCAGACTGTCTCGGGGGGGCAAAGTTTGTCCGACAAACTGCGCCAGATTAACTGCGGCACACAAACTGCGGCAGACTGGCTCTGCTTGGGCGCCGTGCGGGAACTGCAGTCTGCAGTGGGCATTTGGAGCGCACAGGCAGCGCACAGGCAGCGCACAGGCAGCGCACTTGCCGCCAGAAATAAGGTTACAAATTTCCATACAGTCCCGCGCACATATATCACCTTATTTTCGTCGCGAAGAGCGCACTTGCCGCGCACAGCGGGCAGAGTTCCCTGCGCTTGGGGCGCTTAGGGCTGCCGTGCGGTGGAAGTGCGGGGATTTGGGCGCGATTTAGACGCGCACACTTCTCCTTCAGCCAGTCGCAAGCCGCATTGCTCGAGGGCCATAAAGTTCTCGCCCGTCGGGCCCCCTTTGTTCGCCGCCACACAACAAAGGGGCCAGTTTCTCCTCCTCCTCCGTCCAGGCGGCTCGAGACTCGAGGGCTGCCCTAAGACTCGCATACAAGGAGCGCCCACTGAAAGCGGCCCAAATAGTTCTGAAACGAGCAGCCAATCAAGCAGAGCGACGGAGGGCCACCAACGGCGCGCCGGGCAGCCTGAGAGCAGGAGAAGGGTTCTCGCCATGGAGCCACTTTGCATGTTTTCTCGAGGCCGGACACTGAGCGAGAGCGCACTTCTACTTCATGCTCGAGCTTAGGATGCTTCGAGGCGGCAAAAGAGCTGCGGCAAAGGAGAAGGCCCGCAAACAAACTGGCCAAACAAACGAGCCTCTCGAGTTACAAGTGTTCGCGAACAAGCGAGAGCCGCACACCAATGGCCAATTGGCGCCCACCGGCCTCTCCTCTTGTGTCTCCGGCGGGCCCTAAGTTATTGCCCCGGCATATAACTTTGGCCAAACTCTTCCTCTGCTTCTCATTAAAATTAAAACGCTCTCATTCCATCTGACCAGAGGAGCTCAAGATTGATCTTGAGCTCCCAAGAAGCTCAAGAAGCTCGAGGCGAGCTGGTCGGCGAGCGCCAAAGAGGCAGACTTGCGAGCGGCGGAAGAGCCGCAGACAGTCTGCGGGCCGAACACAGTCTGCAGGCTGCAGTTGGCCGAGCGCAGAACTGTTCAAAGTTGCTTGGCAGAGGAAAGGAGACTTTTTTCCAGAGAATCAAGTGGGGAGATTGAAATGGAAGAAGCGGCAAATGGAGAGCTGCCAATCGGCCACCAGCTCGACCCAAGACTGTCCGCGCGAAGACTGTTTGTCCAACTCGAGTGGACGCTAAAACAACAACAACAACGCCGGATGTGCACCCTCGCGGCGGCCATTCTCTCGAGCCGTTTGAGTTGCCATTGTCGCCCCTTGGCCGTCCGAGTGTGGCCGTGGAGTTTGAGCTTTGCAGTGAGAAGCAGAGGGCCCAATGCTGCACAAACTGGCAGCATTCAGCACGCTGGTCTCAATGCTGCAAGCTAGTCTGCAATCACAGGCCCAATCAACAGGTAGTGCGCGCCGGAACACTGCCAGTGGCCAGTGGGCGGCCATTGCCGCGCGGCTCAGGCTGGAGGAGCCGGATGAAAAGTGTTTTCATTGAGGAAAGTTTTGCCTGGAGCGCGCCGATGGAGCAACATCCGCGTTCCTGGAGGGGCGCGAGGTGGCGGCCAACAAGTTGAACAGTTTGAGCTGAGTGGTGCAGGCGGAGAGGCCAAATTAAAGAGCAGTGCGAATTGTTTTCCGGCCGAGGGGCGCGGACAGGCTGCGGGCTGGGCTGCATGGCGGAGGCAGAGGCGGCCATTCCGTGGAATGGGGGCGTCTTGGAGGCGGCCCAGGCTGAGGCTGAGCCTGAGGAGCGGCGGCTAAGCTGCGGCGTTGTTTTTGTTTTGTTTGGTCTATGCAATTCGTACACTTTGTAAGAGTGTACGAATTTGAGTATGTGCGAAGGGTGTGCGAAGAGCGTCTTTCAGTGAGTGTGTGCGGCGGCGAACTAGGGGCGGCGAGCAGAGTGTGCATGCATGGGGTGCACAGTGCATCTCATGCATCAGGCAGAGTGCATTTGGTGCGCACAGAAGAGGTGGCACACTTTGTTGACGAGCGAGAACATTGGCAACTACTTGAATGCGAAAGGGGCGCTTAGGGCGCATGCGTTAGACGTTTGGCCGCACGGACGAGACAGCAACAAGCGGCCTGAAGACTTGGGTCAGCAGCAGTGTGGTGCGGTGTTGTTGTCGCGCGGCTGCCACCGCTGCTCGCCTCTGGCCAGAGCAGGCCAACTAGTACAACTAGTGAGCGGTGCACACAGTCTGTAGAGTGCTCAGTGCACAGTGGGCCGGCCGGCCGACTGTGCGAGAGACGCTGGCGACTGGAGGCTGCGCACGCACACCGGCCCAGAAGCAAGCGGCAGCCCGACGAGCGCCCGAAAGGCAGCTACTTTGTGCCGCCGATCCTCAGGCGCGCCCAACTGGCCTGCAGAGAGAGAGAGAGACATTGGCAGAAGCAGAAGCAGCAGAGGTGCAGGCGAAACGGTGCGAGCGAAAAGCAGCAGAGCAAAGTGCAGCAGGCCAATGCTGCGCGCGGGCCAACCAAGTGGCAGCAAGCAGAAGCTCACTACTATTCACTGCCACTTGATTTGTTCCCTTCTCTCTCTTGTGCCTCCTTCTCCTTCTTGCTTGGCCCACTTCTAAACTAGCCGCCAAAGACTAGTGCCCACCAGCTCGCACACAGAAGCAGTTTCTTGTTCGGCCTCTGCGCGCGCCTCACTCTCGCCCGGCTGGCACTGGAGCAGTGCGCCAAAGAGACAGAGACAGAGACAGAGAAGGACGCGCCCCACACAAGTGGGCACACAAATTGCCACCAAACAACTGAAACGAGGCCGCGCCAAACGGGCGTCATTTGAATTCCTCGGCCCCAAGCAGCAACAACAACAAGAGACGTTGCAACAACAACTATAATACCAAAAAACAACAATAACTAGCCATCATAAAGCAGAAACAAGTAGCCAAAGTAGAACCATCGAGAAGCAGAAGCAAGAGACGAGCTAAGACAGTCGATGATACACAAAAGCCAACTGGTTCGAGCTGAATACATTTATAATCGCACTCGAGTGTCACTTAGTATCAGTTGGTAGCAGTTAGTAGCAGTTAGTAGCCGTTAGTTGGCGATCGACACGAGAAAGCAGAAGAAGAGAGCAGCAAGAAGAATCTTTTCCAGGCCACCTTTATAGCTCCAGCAAGACAGCCAGCCTCTAGATTAGCGCCCGAGCTTAGCTGTGGAGAAAACTTGCCGCGAAGACTTGCACCAGAAGGGCTGCAAGGCAACCGATTGATCTCGAAGGCGATCAGCCGAATCAGACGAAGGAAGAGGGTCAAGAGCAGCAGCAGTAGCAGTCTCTGCAGTTGAGACAGTGTGCGGAAAGAGAAAGAGAAAGAGAAGAGTTCTCTTCAGATTGCCAAGACCAATTGCCGAGACCATTTGGGCCCCAACGAGTGAGCAGCTTGGAGGAGGCGTAATGCAACCCTCGAGCTCGCCAGCAGCAACAATGCTCGCCCACCAGCAGCACCAGAGCGCCGCCCTGAGCCACTTTGGGCAGCGGACGCGCAAGAGCCAGCCGAGCGCCGGGCTGGCCTTCAGCATCGAGCACATTCTGGGCGGCAACCAGGCGCGCCAGTCGCAGGCGCGCACACCAAGCGCGGCCGGCCCCAACCAGCAGCAGCAGCAGGCGGCCAAGCTGAGCTCGGCGGAGGCAGCTCAGCAGCTCGGCCAGAGCTACGGGCAGGCGTACGCGCGCCTCCAGCAACAGGAGTGCATGGCGGCCGGCTCGCCGCTCGACAAGCAGCAGCGGGCGGCCCAGGCGGCGGCCGCGCTCCTCAGCGAACAGTTGGCCCTAATCTCGCGCCACCAACAGCAACAACAACAACAGCAGCAGCAGCAGCAACAGCAACAACAGCAACAGCATCACATGCAGGCAGACAACAAGCAGCTCGCGCTCGCCCACCAGCAAGACGCGTGGCGCCAGGCCAACTTGGGCGCTCTGGCCGCGCTCGGCCTGGCGGGCCAGCAGCAGTCTGGCCAGCAGCAGACACTGCTCGGGCCCCTCGCACACTCGCACGGCCTGGCGCCCCTTCCGGGCAACAGTCCGCCCGCCGGAAGCGGAAGGGCCAGCGAGGCGGCCCAGCAGCAGCAGCAGCAGGCGAACTTCCTCTCCTACTTTATGGCCAACATGCTGGTTCAGCAGCAGCAGCAGCAGGCGGCCGCAGTGGCCGCAGCCCAACAGCAACAGCACCACCAAGCGCAGCAACAGACGCGCACCCTTCTGGCGGCGGGCCCACAGACGACAACCCTCCAGCAACAGGCCGCCGGATTGGCCGCTGGCCCGCTCGGCCCGCTCGTCTACCCGCACCATCCGGCCCACTTGCCGCACCAGCAGCTCAGTCTGAGCTCCTTCCTCGAGCGCCGCATTCAACGCCGCCGCGCCTCAAGCAGACCCAAAAAAGGTAGGTGACCATTGTGATTATTAACATTTTTGTGACCATTTCCACCATTGTGACCATTCAGAGCAGGCCTATAGAGAGCTCTGTTTGCGGCGATTTGCGCCCAATTTCTCCCTGGCCGCTCAGCTGCCCCAGCTCGTCTGGAGCGGCTTTTCTGTTCAAATTTGCGAAAAGTCGACACAATGATGTCACAAGTTGACAGTTTCGAAACAATTGACCAATTAGAAACAATTAGAGAAGAGAAAACTAACAAACAACTCGCCTTATCAAATTCCCCAACTCCCGTTCAACGCTCAAAACGGCCTATAAACAACCGGCTGCCCGATGTGACATTCTGGGGCATTTGCGCGAAAAATCACCAAAAATCACCCAAATTCCCCGAAATATACCAATGTTATCCCGAATCACACACGAAATCGCTGAAATTCCCCGAAACGCCCCAATTTCGCGAAAACAATGGACCAAAACCAAAAAATAACCGAAAACAAACTTTCACAAAATTGTCACAAAATGATGGACTCTCTGACGGAATCTTTGCGAAATCTTCACTGGATCTCGACCAAATCTCACCCAAATTCACCCGAAATCACCCGAAATCTTTCCCAAATGAATGGAACTGCTGGAAACCCTTGAAAACGGACGAAAAAAACGTGAAAAATTCGATACGATTTGAACGACCGAACAAATGACCCAACAAATGCGAACGAATGGAAACTGATGAATTGGAATGAAATGAAAACACCGAATGGAACAAAAAAAAAATAGAATTCATTTGCCGATTTTGTCGCCGCCAATTCACCAAATCATACAACCTGCTCATACACGAGCGCACACACACCAACGAGCGACCCTATAAATGTGATATCTGCAACAAGGCCTTCAGGAGACAGGACCACCTGCGCGACCACCGCTTTATCCATTCGAACAAGAAGCCCTTCCAGTGTTCCGTTTGCAAGAAGGGCTTCTGCCAGTCGCGCACTCTGGCCGTTCACAAGATGATCCACCAGGAGGGTTCGCCTCACAAGTGTGACATTTGCAAAAAGGTGTTCAACCAGCGCAGCAATCTCAAGACCCACATGCGCACCCACACAGACGAGAAGCCCTACATGTGCAAGTACGACGATTGTGGCAAGGAGTTCAGGCGCAACTGCGACCTCAGGCGCCACAATCTCACCCACACCATGGGCTCAGCGCTGTCCGAGTTGGTTCTTGCGAAGACGGCCGGCGACGAGGGCGCCCAGGCCCACCCGCCGCGCAGCCCGCAGGTTGAGTTGCGCCAATCTAGTGGGCGTGGCCCAGCAAACCCGAAGATTGGTCGCCGCGGGCCAGACACGACGCTTGGCTCCGGCGAGTCGTCGACCAACGAGGAGGAGGACGACGAGGACGACGAGGAGGAAGAGCTCGAGTCTGAGGAGGAGCGAGACTCCGACGAGGAGCCGGAAGTGGCGCCGGAAGGCCGCGAGGAGGAGCCCATGGAGGAGGAGGAGGAAGAGGAGGAGGAGGTGGACGTGACGGACGAGGACGAGCTGCCGGTGGACACAGTCTCGGCCAACTGCTCGCCGCCCGCCTGGCCCCAGTCGCCCAACTGCGCCCTCTCGCACTCGCACTCGCACTCGAGCTCGCCCCTGTCGCTGCTGCAGACGAGCCGCCAGGAGCCCCCGAGCGGAGCCCCCAAGCGACTCCTGCTGGACGCGCACCCAAACGCCAGGCTCCACCTCGCCTGATGGATAGTTAGCAATTGATTATTATTAAAGGTTATTATTTAATTTAGTTCGCTCAAAGTCGGCTTTTCGTGCACCTTTTGTGCGCTAATTTTTGCAAAAACAAAAAACATCTCGCCCTCATGATGAGAGACTGTGCATAGTCTCCAGTGCATAGTCTTCACTGGAGACTCTCCACTGTGCTCCACTGTGTGTGTCTGTGATGGCACTCGCTCCTTCGAACGGCTAACCAAAATCACTGTCGAAATCATTAACTCCAAATCGGCCGCTCCAAGTGGAGCAAGGCGGCGAACGGGCGCCACACTCGCGAGTCAATATTTGCCCAATGATTGGGCGCCGCGATAAGTGGTGCCTGAGACAAGCTCGCGCAACACCCAAAAGCCGCAGCTTAGCGCCGGCAAGACGCAACGCTGCCGCTTGGCAAGACGCAACGGCGGCAAGCTCAAGATGCAAGTGATCTTGGCGAAAAGGCGACAACAAGTGGCGGTGGCCAAGCTGTGGCGTGTTTCTGGCGCTCGTGTGGCGCTTTGTGCGCGCGAACACGCAACACTAAGCTGGCACAATGGCGCTCCACTTGGCCGACTGGCATGGGCGAGCTCGCGAGAGCTTGTTCTCCTTCCCGGCGGCTTATCTCTGTGCCTTCTCGTCGGTCTAGATTGTTTGCGCAACACAATCTAGATTGCGTCTTCTCGCAGTTTTTCGCCTTGTTTTGCCCCCAAAAAGCGACCACGATCAATTGGGCGCCCTTAGCTCTGGCTGGCAAGCTTGGCCAGCTCGCCGAGCTTGCCAACCAGAGCTCAATTCGAGCTGCCTTGCGACTAGCTGCCGGGTTGGATAAACAAATGGCATGCACAGTGTCTGGCTCTCTCATTAGGCGCGTCAGATAGACACAAGGAGCAGCAAGGCAGTCTTGCAAGTGCTCTTGCAAGGAGCGCAACTTGCAACTTGCAACTTGCAATGAGCCGAAGTGGCAGAGCTGCGCTCGCTTGCCAGCCGAGCGCGCTTGGCAAGATAACATTGTTTCGCTCTCGTGATGATTGCGCGCCAATTGTTGCCCGTTTGTCTCCGTTTCACTCTGGCCAGCGAGCAACACTCAAGCAACACTCAAGCTAGAGCTTAGGGCACCTTATTGGCCGGCGCTAATGAGTGGCGTTGGGCCGAAAGTTGGGCGCAAACAAGTAGGGCCAAAGGCGTCACGAAGGCGCCAGAAGCAAGGGCCGAGCTCGATTGTGCGCCTGTGCCATTGTGTCTGGCCACTGCGCCAGCTTATCGGCCTGAGCTTAGCGCCACCAACAGGCAATGGCTAATGCTTTGCTGGGCTCTGTTGTAGTTTGCTCTTCTGCTCGCTGCTTGTAGTTTGCCGCCGACAAACTGGAGCCTGTTAACAACAAGTTGACAACAATCTAACACACGCGAACAAGCAGGCAAGAAGAAGTGGAAGAGAAGAGGAGCAAAAGAGTGCAGAGAGCAACTGGAGCAAAGCTGCTTGGGCGCTTCCAACTTGGCTTGTTTTTCGCCTTTTTTGCCTTGTTGCCTAGAGCGAGTGCGCCAAACGCACTCTCGAGTTGCCTATTGAGCGCCGCTAAGCAACTCGATAGGCGCCCTTCTCAATGGCCTCTTATAGACTCTCTTATAGACGCCGAGCACATTTTCGCTCCTTTTTGTCCATATTCTCGAGTTTTTTTTGCCTCTTCCATGAGCCTTGTGCGCTCGAGACACTCTTGGGTGGCGGCGATCTGATTGCGCGCCGGCCAATTCCAGCGCCTAAGCGTCCCAAGTGGCTCATTTCGGTTCCTTTTTCCTCTGGATCTGGTTTCCTCTTCTCGGAGAACTTAATCTTCGAGAAGAGAGAAACACCAGAAGAGTGGCCAGAACGCCGGCAGAAATGCACACTCGAAACAGGGGCGCCTCTCCAATGGGTTTCAGCCATTAGGCCGCGCGCTGGTGGCGCCCCCTCGCGGCCAAATGGCTGAAACTGGCCGCGGCTAAGCTCTGGCCACTTTTTGTGTTCGGACCACTGCCGTTCGGCCAGCTCGAGCTCGAGGAGGCGCCGCTTTTTCGGCGTTGATGGTGTGCGAAACAAGCCAACAAGCCAACAAGCCGGCGACGAGCTGCCGGCTTTGCGCGCTCGAGTTGCGGCGCTCTTTGCGAGCTCGACAAGCTCGACAAGCTCGGCGATCTGGGCGAGCTCGATGGCCAGTTGCGCGCCGCCGAAAGAGAGACCAGCTGAGGAGAGTGGCCGAAGAGTGGGGCAAACAAAGTGGCTGGCGCATCAAGAAGGCACAGTGGCAGTTAATCCCAAGGGAAAAGGTGGAGAAGCTGCATATTTTGTTCATATTTTGCTCCTATTTTCGCCGCACTTCTTCTCACACTTAGCTCGCACTTTGCTCGCATTTCCTCCGCTTTTTTGCCCTCATTTTGGCCGCCTTTTCTCCCAAATTTCCTCCCCGCAGACCGTCTCTCCAGCAAAGCCAAGCTCAGGCCGCCTCTGCGCCCTCCACTGTCCACTCTCCACTGTCCATCGCCCACCGTCCACTGTTTGTTGGCTCGCCCTCCAGCTTCCCTTCCGGCCGACTGGGTCTGGCTGCGAGCTGGCCAGTGGGCCTTTTGGTCTTGCAGGCAGCCTTTGGGCTGCGCAAAATGGCCCGCCGGCAGCCCTTAGCTGGTCCTCAGCCGAAAGCAAAAAGCAACAAGCAAAAAGGAGCCTGTTTGCGAGCAGCCGTCTTTGCGGCGGCCCGAAAGTCGTGCACTGAGGAGAGCACATTAAATTGGCTTCTTCTTCTTGCGCGTTGAACTGGCGCTCGCTCGTTCAGTGGCTTACTGGCGTTGTTTTGACTCGTCTTCTTTGGGCTGCCTCTTTTGGAGGCTCAACAACTTGGAAGAAACCTCTTTGAAGCTGAAGAAGCGGCTTGCAGAAGCCCAGTGGAGACTCTGCGTCCAGTGCGCAGGTGTGCACTGTACTCTAAGCGAGCTAAGGGCTAGCCGAGAGACTAGCCGCCGGAGTCAGTTGCAGATCGTCTCAGACTCGAGAGTTTCTGGGCGGCAAAGTGGCCGGAATTGGAAGGCGAGCGTGCAAGCTTTATGTGCAAGCTGGAGTCTCGAATCTCCAATCTCAAGCTGCCGCCGAGGCTTAGCTGGCGGCCTAGCAGAGCAAGAGAGCGCCGTTTCCTGCGGCTCGTTACCGCGGCTTAGGTGTGCCCGCGCGGAAGGGCAGCAGGAAGAAGAAGAAGAAGTGGTAGCGCACATTAGCAGTTCGGCGGCCGATTGCAAGCGAGTGGCGCTCAGAAAAGGCCCAAAGTGATACTGAGGCAGCCCCAAAACGATACTGAGCAGCGCCGAAGACTGTCTCCGGCGCACGACCGGCAGGCTCGCGCACGAACTGGCCGCCAACTGCTGCTCTGTGCGCGCAGAAATGGCCGCCGGCAACAGTCTGCGGCCACTTGTTGCTCTTCTCGCCAAACGACGCGTTCCAAAAGGCAAACGATCCGCCACGAGGGGCCCGCCTAAGTTTGGGACCAGCTCGAGACAGTCCCAAGTGCTGCTTCTCTTTGCTTGCACACAAACAGCAGAGAAGAAAGCGCCGAAATAGACGAGAGAGAAACTCCAAAAGAGCTCCCAGCTCGCCCCTGAATCGTCTGAATGGGCACCAAACCGGTGCTCTGGTGCCAAATTGATGCCCGCTCGTGCCAACCTGAATCGGACAGGAGCACGCGAGACGAGAGTGCGCAAGTCTCGCGCTCACGTGATCAACAAGTGCCACCGCTCTTCGCTCATGAGGGCCCAGCTAAGGGCAGCTAAGAGTAGCTAAGGGCAGGCTGAGAGTTGGCAATCGGCGATTGGCAAGCACTGAGCGTTGGGCAGTTGCTGCTCACTGTTTGCCGCTCACTGTCCAGGAAGCGCCATTCACTGTTGTTTGGCTCTCGCGCGCAAAAGAGGCAAACAAGAGTGCGCCTAATTGTGTGCCTTTGCAAATTGCGAGATAAAATAAAAGTGATCGACGAGGAGCAGCACAAACAGGCAGCCACTTGGCTCAGTGTCTGGCCACTTGCCTCTGTCTCTCTCTCGCCTGTGCTGCACCGTCGCCAAAAGTTCGTGCACAACCACTTGTCGTAGTTGTTCCATTTGGGGGCGAGTTCGAAATGGCTCACAGTTTCAGTTTCCTTCTCTCTTTGCGCAGAGAGCCCCCCAACTTGTGCTCTGCTTCGGGCGGGCGCGCGAGAGAGACAAGCAGCGCCGGCAGACAAGGACCAGTGCGAGTGCGGGTGCGATAAAAACGGGGGGAAAGCAGCGAGAAAAAGGCCGAAAAAAGAGGCAAAAGCCAAGTTCACGCCAAACAACACTGCACGACCTGCACTTCCGACGCACGAACTTCACCTTAGGGCCGCCTGCATGGCTTTACTTTGCTCTGCACTGTTTTACTTGGGCAAAGGCGCGCGCACTGAGCAACGAAGACTAGCAGAAACTGTGCGCGCGAACAACAACAAAGCTCAAATGGGGGCCACTTGTGCGCCTTATTATTGCACACACAGTCTGCAATGGTCGCCAATGATCGGCGCTGATTTGCGCCGACTTGAAATGGTCGCCATTGTTTCTTCTGCCTCTTCATTTGGTGCACGACTGCCTCTCTTGCGCACACACTAACACACACTAAGACTAACACTAACACTTAGCGCCAAAAAGGCGCCCCACAGACCAGGAGAGAGAAACTCGTGCACTCGTTTGCGTGTTTCGCCAGAATTTTCATTCACCAATTGGCTTCCACTTCCACTTCCACTCAGCTCATTCACCTAGTCTCTCATTCACCAATTCACCAATTCACCTTCTTTCCTGCACTGCATCACTGCATCACTTTGCCAATTCTCCAACTGTCCGATTTTCCGATTTTTCGCTCCGTTTCGTTCCGTTTCGGCCACTTCCACTCAGCCGCCTCTCATTCATGACTTTCGTTGGCCGCAAATTCGAACAGCCAAGAAGAACTGGGCCACAAGGCTCGCAAGGAACTGAGAAAACAATCTCACACTCGTTTCCAATTGCAATTCATTCTTTTCGGCTGCACTTCTTCCTCTTCATTTCGCCTTCTTCTTCGCCACTCGAACTGCTGCGCACAGGTGCAGCTCGTCCAAAAGTCGAAAAGTCCAAGAGGCCTAATTGACTTCTGGGCAAAGTGGTCAAGAAGCGAGCAAAATTGGAGCGAAAAAGATGAAAAAATGATGAAAAAATGGAGAAAAAAGGAGGAAAAATGGAGGAAAACACGAAGGAAAAGGAACCTAACAAGTGGGGTACCTAACAAGAAGCGCCCTTCTGAGTGGAGCCGCCGGAAGTGGATTGGTATCAAGAGGCAGCACGCTTTTGATGGGCGTTCGTGCGAGTGCGAGCGCAAGACTGTGTGTAGAAAGTGGCCGGCTGGAAGTGCGGGCGGATGTTGGCCAGTTTCTTCGCCTTCTTCGCCTTCTTCGCCTTCTTTGCCCTTCTTTGCCTCTCTTGGCTCCTCTGCCTTCGCCGGCCCACTTGAGGCCCCTGTTTGCCGTCCGAACAAGATCCGCTTCGGAGGCAGCGTTCAGTTTGCTTCCAGAGGGCGTGTTCGGTTGGCTGGAGGCGCGCGCAAGACTGGGGCTAACTGGGAAGAAGCATTCCCATTTGCCAGTGCGGCCAATGAAGAAGGGACTCCAGTTGGCCGCAGTGTGGCCTCTGGCTCTGCTTGCGGCCGTTTTGTTTGTCTTCGGCGATCGGCGGGCAGTTTTTTGTCTCTCAGACTGTGTTTGGCGCCAGTCTGTCGTCGGGCGCGACAAGAAGGAGCCGAGCGCGAAGATGAGCTCGCGGGTGGTTGAAGGCGGCCGAGCAGGAGAGACAGAGAGACTGGCCAGGGGGAGAAGAGTGAAGAGGAGGAGGGAAAATATTTGGCGCATTAAGCGTTTCATTGAGAAAAGAGAGAGAGACAGTCGTCGGGCGTTCAAGAACAATAAAGTTTCACTTGAGTGCGCGCAACAAACACAAGCCAGTCTCCCGCTGGGCAAACACAAGCTCGAGCACAAGCGCCAACTTGAGTGTGTGCGCTCAAGTTAACACACTGCCGCACACAGTCTCTCGCACACAGTCTCTCGCACACAGTCTCTTGCACACAGTCTCTTGCACACAATCCGCCGCAGACAGTCTCTGGCCGCAGACAGTCCGCCTTGCTCGCAACTCGAGTGTTGCGCAAGCGGCACGTGCCCAAACTCGGCCACATATAAAGCAACATATAAACTGCCTAAACTGCCCAAACTGGCCAAACTGCTCAAACTGCTCCTCTCAGGCCCACAGACAGTCTGCGCGCGCCCGCCCTCAGCTCGCCCGCCCTCAGCTCGGCCGGCAACAAGCACAACGCGAGCACAACGAGGCCAAAGAGGCAAAAGAGGCCTCCTTTATAGGCGCGCCCGGCCAGTGTCACGTAATGGAGGCTTGACTGCCGCAGACAGTGAGCGGCCACTCGGCGAGTTGCGGGCCGCACCTTAGGCTCGCCGTTTGGGGCGCGGGAAAGAGGCGGCCGTTTGGTCCGTTTGGCCGCAATTTCAAACTCTGGCCTCCATTTGGCCGGCGAGATTCTCATCTGAAAGCGGCTTTTTTCGGCCACTCGAAGCTGGAAGTGGACTTTTTCCGCTCGCGATCGACCTTTTTCCCTCCGACTCGAGCGGGCAAACTGGCCGCCAACTGTCTCCGGCGCACTTCTGGCCGCTCGCTGGCCGCTCACTGTCTGCGGCAGTGAAGCCTCAAATGCGGCCGGATAATGTTCGGCGCGCCAAGTGGACGAGCGGGCGCAAAAGGCAGTCTAATTTGGCTAATTTCACGCGCAAATCTCGCTTATCTCGAGCAAGCATCTCGCTCGAGTGCGCCGCTTTCAGAGGGCAACACTGAGCGGCAGCATTGGATTGGCTGGGCCGCAGCTTAGCTCCGGCGGCCACGAGCCAACAGTCAACGCGGGCCCAGCGCCACGGACACTCTCTGGTGCCAATTGGGCGCTCTTGTGGCCCCTCATCTTGTGGCTTTACTTTTTGGCTCTTCACTTTGTGGCTCTTTGCTCTGAGCTTGAGCGGCAATTTGGGCGCCCCAAATTGCGGCCGCCAAATGGGCCGCAATCCACTTCAAGCAAAAGTCCAACAGGTTGCTCGAGGGGCCAGAAAGTTCGTGTCGATTTGTGTCGCGCGGCGGCCACAAATCGCCGGGGACAGTCTGCGCTCAGGTGCCACAGAGAAGCGCAAATTGGCCCCGGCGCCTCATCAAAGTATTTGGGCCGCTGATGAGCCCATTTGGAGTGGCTTTTCCTCTGCGGCCGTGGTATTGCACCGGCGGCTTTGCGGTCCACTCGACCTAAGGACGCGCAGAGACTGCCTGAGACTGGCAGAGAGGCACACAGATGCACACAGACGCACACAGACGCACAGAAGACAGACTGCAACTGGCCTGCGCTTGACGCTTCTTCTGCGCTGGCCCAACGGTGCGCTACTAATTATCAGACGCTGATTAGAATCTGCTCGGCTGGCGCTCACTTTCCAGCCCTCCACTTTGATTGATTAGTGGCGCTCTGAGCAGAAGCGGGCGGCCACCGAGACGCGAGGCAGAGTTTAGCTGCCAGAGTCAGCTAGTGGTCTGCAAAAGGAGGAGCAGTTTTATTCACTTTTTATTCTCCATTTTTCCCTCCTCCTCCAAACGAGTCGCCTTCCTCTGGCTCGCTGTTAGTCCTCCTTGTGGAGAGTCCAAAGTGGAGGAGCAGCCGCCCTCGAGCTGCGCGCAGAGTCAGCCCAACTTAGCTTAGCACAGCCAGCAAGCCGCACACAGTCTTCCGCCGGCCGGCCGCCAACAATGAGCCTAATGATACGCTCAGGCTACTCGCTCGGCCCACTCTTGAGCTGCACGCCGCCAACAGTCAGCAGTTAGCAGTCAGCAGTCAGCCGCCAGCTCGCCAGCTCGCCCAGAAGCTCATCAAGTGGCGCCGAGCTTGCCGCCGTTGGCCAGACTGGCTGAGAGGAAGAAGCGGCCGAAAGGAACGAGTTGGCTCTCTTCTCTTCTGATTCTGATTCTGATTCTGATTCTCAGGCGGATTCCACTAGTTCGTAATGGTAGCCTGCGTCTGCCGGGCTCTGCTTCTGGCCACTCCGCGCTCGATCACCTTAGGACTCCTAAGGACTCGTCTCTTTTCTCCTCCTTTTTCATCTTTTTTCCTCTTTTTTCCTCTTTTCTCGCCGCCCAAAAGGTGCCTTATGCCTACTTATTTCTTGTGCCTCATGGCTCATGCTTTATGCTTTATGCTTTATGCCTCGTGGCTCGTGCGTTGTACTTTGGCCGAGGCTGCACTTGCGCAACATCTCATTAAACGGGCCCACTTTTGGCCTCGCGCAGGCACAGACAGTCTGCGGCGCGCGCGGCCAATCTGCAGCGAAGGAGCAACAACAAGCAGAGAGAAGCAGAAAGCAGAAAGTAGTAAGCAGAAAACAGAAAGCAGAAAACAGAAAGCAGAGAGCAGAGAGCGCCCAAACTGGCAGCTCTCAGCGCGGTGGGCGCCTCCTCGAGAGTTGGTCTCTTGTGGCTTGCGAATAATGGGGAATAATGGCGAATAATGCGCCCGATTGGATTCCGGCAAGAGAAAGAAGGTGGCCACAAGCCCCCTTTTGCTCCCCAAAAGACTCAGCAAGCGAGAAGAGCTCTTCTCCTGCGTCCCGGCTGGCTCGCCTGTTGCGCCCGTCAAGAGGCGGCACAGGCACATTCTTGCCCTTAGAGAAGGAAACAAAATGGAGGAAATATTTCCCAACTGGCCGGCCCACTTGGCCAACCGGATGCCCAAAGTCGCCGCCAAGTCTGCCGCTTGTGAGCAGAAGTAGCAGAACTGTGAGCAGAAGCAGAGGCTGGCCAAGCAACACACTCGAGCCATTGTGTTGGGCGAGACACACCGACGTGCAACAGTTGCGCATTCCAAGCGAGATGCTGCAGCGTCCACAGAAAAGAGGGCCGCCAAAGGAAGGCAGACTGCTGCCAGAGGGGAGCTGCAACAACTAGGAGAGCCAAAGAGGCAAGAAAGCGGAGGAGAAAAAATATACCACAACCACTTGGTTCTTTTTTCTCTGTTTCTTCTTTGCCCATTGATTTGGCAACTCAATGATTTAAAGAGCCAAAATTGGCAATAAAAAGAGAAAGAGAAAGAAAAGTCATTTCATTTCAGCTCATTTTACTTCACTTCACTTCAGTTTACTTCACTTCACTTCAGTCCATCTGAGACGAGGGCCGAAAACAAGCAAAACAACAAGCGAGCAAAACAACAGGCAAACCTCCGCAGCCAAATGGCCACTCTCCAAAGACTTGCCTCTCTTGCCTCCTTTCCTGAAAGCATCGATTTGCGGCCAAAATGGTCAATTGTTGTACAATTTGTAGTAAATTTCATCACCATTTAAACTCCACTTTTGCGCCCTCCTCGCAAGCCAGACACACTCCGCCGCCGCAAATGCAGTGTCCAGTGTGCAATTTTCACAGTCCAATGTGCGGCCCAGCCTCATTAGTGCAGCTCGTTTGGGCTGTTTGGGCGTCCAGCTCGAGCATTTATTCCTCACCATTGGGAGGCCGCCAAGAGCTTGCTGGCGTCTTCCCGCTGCTCCTCCTCCTCCTCTTCTCGTGCGCCTTTTGCCACACCAGCAAGCCCAACCAGCAGGCCCCCCAGCCCGCAATCAGCCGCCCGTGCTAATGGGCGCCCTCATCAGGCCCTCTCGTCGACCAGTGCAACTCTGCAACCGGCCAGCCACTGTCTCTCACCGGCGGCGTCTCCTCCCGAGCTAGTCTGTAGCTGCCTCGAGCTAAGGTCCGCCCGCTTGTTGCGCACTGCGTGCCGCACGCTTTGCTGTGCTCTGCTGTGCACTGCTGCGCGCTGCCCGGCCACACCCACCCGGCGGGCCGCGCCCGCGCATCGCCAGACAGCGCGGCGACCGAGCGGCGGCCGGAATTTTCGCCTCATTCTCAGCGCCCAAGCTCGGCCCTGAGCTAAATTACTCATCCCAAGCCAAAGATCACCACTTCCGCCACAACTCGGCCGCCCCGCGCGCTTCTGAATCCAATTGTCCGACCACGCCCCCTCACATGGACGGCTGCCCGAATACGGCCCGCAGGCCGGCGCGCAGTCCGGCGAAGGTTTCGCGCGCGGTCGGCATGATCTCGTCTGCGGGCAGCACGAATCCGTGTTTGCCTCTGTCGCGCAGCTCCACCAGGTAGCTGTGCACGATGCCGCAACGATCGTAGGCGAAATCGATCCCGAAACCGGAGCCCACATAGAGCGAGGTGCTGAGGGGCCCGATCTCGTAGTGGACTGCCTCCGTTTGGTAGACGGCCTGTTGGATTTGGCGCAGGACGCGCATGTGGGCGCTCAGGTGGGCGCTCTGCTCGGTGGTGTGCGCGTATGGGCAGGCCCACAGTTGGTTGAACGAGTGCATGGTGAGGTAGAACTTGATCCTGTCGCGCAGGGACCACATCAGCTCGCTGAGCGCCCTCGTTTCGGGCTCGCTCGTGGGGTAGGCGCCGCTGTAGATGTGCGAACAGGGGTCCGAGGAGGAGCCCTCGCCCCCAAACGAGTGGTCGAAGTTCCGGTTCAGGTCGGCCCCACTGCACCGCGAGCTGGAGCGCGACCTGTTCTTGCGCCACATCCGGTTGGTGGACCAGGTGTAGGCGTAGCCGTCGGGGTTGACCACTGGCACGATGATGTAGTTTTTGGAAAAGATGGGCCCCCCGTTTGCGGCTTTTGGCTGGGCGGCCAAGATGCGGTCCATCGTGTAGAGCAAAGTGGTGGCCGTGATCCACTCGCGCGCATGCGTCAGCGCGTCCAGCCACACGTAGTCTGGGTCGCTCGCATTGTTCGTCACCTCAAGTGCCTTGATGGGCCGCTGCTCGGCCGTCTTGCCAATGGTGAACAGCTGCACGCGGCCAGGAAAGCGACGCGCCACCGCCTCCAAGTAGCCGTAGATCTCCTCCAGCGTGTGGTACTGGTCCAGCCGGAAGTGGCCCATTGCGCTGCCATTGAGCGCCTGGCTGTAGGTGGGCGTGCTCGAGCTTAGGGGCACAATGAGGCGGCCGGGCAGCTGGTTTGGGTTAGGGTTAGGGTTGGGCGCCATCAGGGCGGTGGAGGCGGCCTGCTGGGGCTGGAGGCCGCTCCTCTGCGGCGGCTGCACGGGCCTCGTGCGGGCCAGTTCGCGCTCCCGCTCGGCCAGCAGGAACTCCTCGGCCAGCAGACTCGAGGCGCCCGACTTGGCGCCCAGCAGCTGCTCGAACTGGCGCGCCGAAAGGGGCGGCGGAAGTGCCAGCGGCTGGCCAACCGCGCTCTTGGCTAGTCCATTGCGCCTCTGCTGCTGGTGGGCGGGCTGCGTGGTGGGGGAAAGCAGTGGGGGGGGGAAAAATCTCGGGTTAGTGCTGTGCAGCTTAGGGTGTGTGCACCATCGGCCAAAAATACGGTTACAAATTTCTGTTCAGCGCTGCGCAGAAATGTAACTCTACTTTTGACGCCCAGTGTGCTCGCGGGCAGGCAATCTGTGCGAGAGGAGCAGAGCCTTTCAGGTCCTGCAGATTCGGCCAGTAGTCCTGCAGGATGTGCGCGCAGTATAGTTTTGTTTACATTTTGCAGCGCCGCCCATCCCAAGGCATTGCGCCTTATGCTGCAGGCAATGGCTGCAGTTTTCGGGGGAGAAAACAGTTTGGAGGAAAGTTTTCTTGAGAGTTTTTTGAGAAAAAAATTGAGCAAAGTTTTCTCAAAAAACTCTTCAAAAAGAATCTCCTCCTCCCCATTTCTCCACAACAAGACTGAGGCACAAAACTGCTCGTAGTTAAACATTAAACATCAAACAAAAGGACCATGTTTAGAGTGAACTCCATCAGTTCTCCATCACTTCGGGCTACTCACTTGAACGAGCCAGTGGGCCGCCAACAAAGAGATCAGCAGCCACGACAAGGGTGGGCCGGCGGTAAAGCTGGTGGCCTGTTTGCTCCTCGGCCGGCCTGCCTCTAAGCAGGACAACATCTTGCTCGCTGCGAGTCTTGACGGCTTGCTGGCTCGGCGTTGAGTGTGAGTGTCAGTCTGACTGTCAGCTTGGCGCCTCTGTGCTCTGGATTGGCTAATACTGCTGCTCGATTGTGGTCCGATTGGATCCTTGGCTTAAATTAACTTATCACCGGACTGGCTCCAACTGTTGGCGGATGATTAGGGGGAACAGAGGCACGCACAATTGGCCAGACAGACGCAAAGGGCACAGGCGACTAGGGCGGCCCACTTGCGCAATGGTGCGGCTGGCTGACAAGGACCACTGACGATTGATGAGCGACTGTCACCGTTGCGAGTTTGGACAAATCTCAGACTTCACTTGTGGTTGCGTGTTGTTGTTTGTTCATTGTTGTTGTTGTTGTTGTTGAGTTGTTGTTGACTGGCAATGGTCGAGGTGGAAGTGTTTGTGGAGACTGTTGGCGGCGGGACACCACTCGGCGCTTGTGCACGCGAGCAAACTTCTGAGACGCGCGTCTCCTGCGCCCTCGAGCAGGAAGGCGCGTGGCGTGGCCGCAGACAGTGTGTTGTCGCGCCGCATTTGAGCACAGCAACAAGTGCTGCTCCTCGTCTGCCGCTCCTAAGGACTAGGCCGCTTTTCACTTGCTTCACTTGCCAGGCAAACCGGGCGGCGAGTGTCAGGCCGAGCGGGCGCACGAAGAAGCTGGAAGGAGAGCGAAGAAGGAGGCTGAAGAGTTAATCATGAAAGGCGCCACAATGAGGCGGCCTTCTCGAGCTAGTCTCTGGCGTGCAGGTCGCCCTGGTGGTCCGGCACAGGCGGACACAATTTGACTGCGACGGACACTCTTGGGCGAGCCGCTGAGCTGGCGCAACAGTTTCGCGTCTGTCCATCTGGGCGGCCGATTGGTGTTCGCGCGAACAATGCGCCCCCGCAAAAAACAAACTGTTCCACTGTTCCAAGTCTCTGTCCAGCCAGCTTATTTAGAGACCAGCAATGGAGATAAATGGCCCTCGGAAAGCGGGCGAGATGGAGACTCAAGTGGAAGGCAACTTTCCGGCCCTTTTCAGCTACTTTTCCACTACTTTTCCACCCAAATTGGCACTCTGTCGACCTCTCGCCAGCGGCCAGTGAGCGATGGCCAATGGGCGCTGCTCAATAAACTGTAGTGCGAGCTAAACTGTAGCGCAATTGGTGCCAATTTCGGCTCGGGCTTGGGAATTTGGCTCGCGAATTGAGCTTGGGAATTGGGCGACAGCAAATTTGCTAAACTGCGCCGCAAGTGTTTGCGTGTTGTCGTTTGGTGACGATTTGAGCCACTTTGGGCGAAAGATGCAGCTAACCTACGCCTCTCGGGCTTTCGAGTGGGCCGAGAATGCGAGCCAGAGACTGTCCTGGCCGCTCGGTGGACTTCTTGGGCCGCCTTGCAGCCAGAGTTGCGCCGCACTCTGGCCGCTCTCTGCTAGTGGGCTGCAAATGGGCGGCGAGCTGACTGGCCGCCTCCAGCTTGGCGGCCGGCTGCAAATTGATTGGATGGGCGACGCCCCGGCGCCAAATGAGCAGTCTGGCCGCCCGTGTGTGAGCCATAAATCACGAGCGCTGCGGACTGGCCGAGGGCGGCCGGGCAACTGTCTGCGAGCGCGCTGGGCCAGAAGCAGCAGTTGCAGTTGCCGCCGCTCTGCTCTTGATGTAGTAGTGGCCCTTGTTGTGTCGGCGCAGCTGCAACAAGGCGGCGGCCCGATGGATCTGGCTCGTGATCGGCCGATTTGCGCCGCGCCGCAACTCCGATCCCGATCCCGATCTGCCCGATCTGGCGGCCTCCGCGCGGGCCTGTGGGTGCGGGCGGCCACTGTCCACCCGCCGCTCCCGGTTGGCGGCCAGAAGTGGCGCCGGTGAGCAGGAAGAGTGGCCAGAAGGCGGCCCAAAATTGCGCAACTCGCCACACAGCGCCTGCACGTCGGCGGGAAACGGCTGCGTGCACGCCCACCTGCTTGAGCGCGCCCGCCGCGCGGCCCGCGCGCACCATTCCGTGCAGCGTGACTGCCACGCCCCCTCAGTATTTTTCGCCCGCGCTCGTCCCGCCCGCACTCGCACACCACCCGAGCGGCGCCCGTCCAGCTGCCCAATCGTCCAATTTTCTCCCTCTCCTTTGCCTCCGCCCTCCACTCTCCACCCTCCACCCTCCGCCGCCCAGTAGAGACTCTAGTAGACTGCAGCCAGCCGGCCGCACTCGAGCTCAAGCCTCTCCGCAACAGCAGCTCCATATTTCCAACTCTAATTCCAACTCGCTCTCTGCCTCCCGTTTCACCCCAAATTGCTCACCAACGGGCCAACAGTTTGCCTCTTCATTCACGCGCAATCACGCCCGCCCGATGCTGGCCGGCCGGCCGGAGGAGAGTCTGAATTGGAGGTGGAAGTGCAGAGTGGAGGCGCAGAGTAGAGGTGGAGTTGGAAGTTAGGAGTTAGAAGTTAGAAGTTATGAGTTATAAGTTGGGAGTTGGAAGTTGGTAGAAGTTAGCAGAAGTTGGAAGTGGAAACAGGCAACTGGAAGTGGAAGTGGAAGTGGAAATAAGTAGCGGCGGCCAGTGAGATATGAATCTCGGTTGCCGCTCGGCGCTGGTGGCGCTCTTCTGGGCGAGCAGCGCTCGTTTGCGTGCTTATGCAAAACTGAACTGCGCCCTCTGAACAGCGCACTCTAAGGCTTCGAGTTTGAGTTTGAGTTCGAGTTGGAGTTGCAGTTGAGCACAAGGTGGGCAGATACAGACTCTTGCAGATACAAACTGCGCCTCGTCCAGCTCGCCGCCAACGATCGGCCGCACGCAACTCGATAGTTTGGCCCATCCTAATAGGCGGCCGACTTGGGCCCTGTTTGTGTGTCTGGCTTGCGGCTCTCCTCAGGCTGCGCAGCCTCTGCTCCGGTGGGACAGGCGAGCGCGTTCCAAAGTGCGACCTGAGGGCGAGTGTCTCTCGCCCACTCGGCGCGAGGGCGGCCCTACCTAAGCCTCAGTCTATCTCTCTCTCTCTCCTGAGCCATTTGTCGAGCTCGAGGGAGAGAGATCGGTGGCAGACGCACGCACCACTGCCTCCCGCGAGCTTGGCGGCTCCAAGCTGCGCCCGTTTTGTCCAGCGTTTTGTCCCTGCGCCTTTGCGGCCTTGCCAGAACAATGGTGCCGCACGATTCGGCGCACATCTTCCCACAGACACTGGCTAGACGACAAATTGCCCAATGCAATGGCCACCATTTCGCGTGGCCCTAATGATGGAGTCGTGCTCGAGTGGCGGCGGCCAGCTGGTCGCACTCGCACTCGACCGAAGAGCCAAGAGCAGCCCCAAGCTAAGGGCCGCCCAATGGCAACCACCAGCGCCCTCAACCAGCGGCCGCCCCTAAGCTCCGGCCGCCGGTTGCCCCGCCCAGATCGGCGGGGCTCTCTTCTGGCGAGCTCGCCGCCATCTTAATTGCTCCCCTCGCCGCCCGCTGGCACGTAGCTCGCGCGCGCCAGCTGCAAACAGGGCGCCCGCAGCTTGGCACGCGAACAACCGGCGGAAGTTCGCGCCCCCAGCCGAGCTAAGCTCGTGGTGGCCTCTCACTGTAGAACCATTAGGCCGCCCGGCTGGCCCTTGTCTGCGGCTGGCGAGCCACTTGTGCGCCTATAAGCGAGGGGGGCAATTTGGCAATGTGCAAATAAGTGTCAGTGTTTGTGTGCCGAGCGGGGCCATTTGTTTGCGCGAGATTGTGTTCCAGATGGAGAAAGGAAAGTGGCGCCGACGGGCAGCCACTTTTCGCTCTCGGACGCTCAGCTGGCGGCGCTCGATCGAGCGCC
>Ga0058701_10000052_pt1 | contig 92118 bp, 80 predicted proteins | sample AgamicOrMae_FD_97039 | JGI IMG/M metagenome (GOLD analysis project Ga0058701, IMG submission 97039) | Agave microbial communities from Guanajuato, Mexico - Or.Ma.e | ecosystem: Host-associated > Plants > Phyllosphere > Phylloplane/Leaf | place: Guanajuato, Mexico | collected 2012-06-04
AACCCACCGGTCCCGATTTTACTTATGATCCTCCATCTATCCTTAATTACTTCCCCGGGTTGTATGAGATCTTTCGAGGGGGATGGAGCTTGCTCTGGTTGCTGGAGCTGTTGATACTGCTGTTGCTGCATCTGTTGGGGTGCATGATGAATATGCTGTTGTTGCTGGGTGGAGCTCTTATCCTCTTGCTTCGCTTGCTCACTATTGTTGAGATTATGACTATAGTGGTCGGTGAAGGGTGTCAATCCCAGCTGCTGATTTCTCTGATTTCTCAGTTGGACGAGAGGCTGCCGACAGAAGTTTTGGGAACTTTGATGTTGCTGAGATGATGGACACTGCATCGGCGAATTTCCAGAGGGAATTTGCTGTGGATAATAATTTATGTTGTGCTGCAAATTCGAGCTGGTATTGGGTTGCATTTCGATATCCATGATAGGGACTGTGGCTCCCTCGCCCGGATTGTCAGGGAATTTGTTAGCTGTGACTTGTGGTTGAAAGTCTACTGCTTCCTGAGCTTGTATCTTGGGATTGACTAGAATATTATTGGAACCCATTGTAGATTTGACAAGATTATGTTGCGGATTGAGTATTTTTTGTGAAAAATCGTGACTAGATAAATTAGGCTCGTTAGTTGAGTGCGGTCTATTTAGTATCCCCGTGGATGATTGCCTGAGCCTTGTCGCGCTAACTGAGCTTGAAACTGCCCTAGTTCCGGCTGGGAAATCTTCCATTGTTTGGGAGCCAGGGATGATTCATCTTTCAGAAATCCGAGTAATTACTACGTCCCGGAGCCATATCTTCGGTTAGTTCAATCGTTGATCGGCGGCAAGCGTTGATCTTAGAACCTTGAAGAGCAACTTTGACTAGAAACAGTTGATGAGTGGTGAGACTTGATTGCGGAGCCCTTGAATGGATTATACCATTTTGTTTAATCCTTCACTAGTCTGGTGTATCTCCGAAGTAGCGACAAGAAGGTATATAATTCAGTCCTAGTTCCTGTAGACCTGAGCTAGTGAATCTAATCTACATTTCACACCTCCTCGGTCCATCTTTAGAGATTTCCATTCGAAGACGTTATTGATCTGGTGTATCAAAACAAAGTGAACAATAGAGATTCATCAAATATTGCAAGATGCTGGGATAAGGAAGAGTGCTATTAGCAAAAGAAATAATTTCATGATCTAGTAGTGATCTCACGGGTGCGTATAGGAGCCAGATTACGCGAGCAGAAAACAATCTTTTTGTGACTCAGTAGATTGGGCTGGATTTCAGTCTCCTTGGGTGGAGGTAGCGACATTGCGCAGTGTCATGCGCTTGTAACGCGACAAGCTGGTCTCAATGCTACAGCGTCAATTTTATTCGTGGAACGGGCGATACGCAATTCTCGCATTCACCCCCGAGCCCCATCCTTCTTCAAGGTTCAAAAATGGACTATAGCCATAACATATTTTACGATGTCCCATACTCTCTCCCATGCAACATCCATTCAGCTGATATCGCAACCAGACGTGTCACTCGAGGTCTCGACCAACAAACTTTCAAATATATGCCTGATTACGGCGGTGTGCTAGAGATACCTGGAAGTGACATAAAACAGCATGGACTCAATCGTGGCCTACCTTTTTCTAAAAGTCCACTGAATGTCGAAATAGCTACTGAGAATGATAAGTATCTGAAAAGAATGAACGTCAAACCTCAACTAAGAGTACCTGATTGCATCATCATAACACACCTGTTTCCTAGTGAAAGTGATGGTGCTTTCACAATTATCCGTGCCAATGGTAAGAACATCCACTTCGACTCAGTCCAAAAAGTGAAACTCGATGATCCCTCAAAATCGAAACATTCTTTCAGTGAACACCCAATCCAATATGTGCATATACCTTACAACTATGAAGTCACAGGCCTTAAACACCAAGATTTTGCAGAGGATATGCTGATAGTCAAATTCCAACAAGGGGTGAAACTGCTAAAATTGAACAAGAATTACCGACTACCTCAGTATGATCTAGAATCAGATGCACAATTTTGCGGTCAGCCAGCATTTGATTTTCTCGCTTCGTATCCAGCGTCGAATTCGATTATTAAGGATGCTTGTTTCAACACGTCCCAAAATTCTTTGGGCATTTTGTCCAATGATATTCAACGGATGGAGATCAAGCTGTATGACATGATGAGATCTCAACGATGTTATAAGTTAATCTCCGAGACGCTGCAAGATGATTCTCGCATGAGTCGTTCAATAGGCATTAATAATGGTCTCGACAGAAAGCGCTCACTTAGATCATTCGTCCCTGCTAAACTTGCTTTTGAAACACCTCGACAAATAGAGAACGATCCGTCACATATGGTAAACATGATCGTTACTACAACGAATCGAGTATCTCTCATTGATCCTAGATCTGACAGCTTGAAGCACATCTTTGTTGATCGGTATAAATTATCTCACGTATTCGGGACGGAGAGATTCATCAAAATGGAGTTCAGTAAGAGGAATAACTACCAATTTTACCTGCTTTCCAACATGAAACTGAGAGTTTTCGATAGAAGGTTTCTGTCCCAACAAATGAATTCACTTGAGCACCTTCTAGATGTGGTAGAAATTGATGAAATGAACATGAAAGTTATCGATCTAGATCCCCTTGAAACAATTTGCATGAGCTCAAGGGGTCAGCTAGGTTTCGTTACATTTGACCAAAGCCGAAGGAGTATCAGTGAAAATCTGGGGCCACTACTCAATCCCAAGTCAATACACCCGCCTTTTGTGGAGCCTAGTCCGATGTCCGTGAATGAAGAAAGTTCAAGTGAGCTCTATGGTCTTTCCGTGACTACTGAGTCAGTTTTCCAAGACGAGCAGATATCGTTTTCAATCGCACAATGTAGAATGAACGGCGGTATAAACGTTCGAGGCTTTCAAAGGCCCCGTTACCAAGATTCTAGTCATGAGCTGTTCAACCAATCAATCATTCGAGAAATGCATTTCTACGACTCAAGTTGTGAACTCGAAAGACGATCCATCCCAGATTGCCGAGCTAGTTTGACCAGGGTTAGAGTGAGAAAAACTGAGGAATTCGACTACATTGACATACTTAACAATATAAGTCCTAGTGAGATAGAAGGGAAATTGACTTCTAAAAGAGCTCTGGAGAAATATAGGCAGATGAGATCCAAGTTACAAAGAACGTTATGAGAACACCGTTTCTCCAACTAAAGTCCGCTTCTCTTGCGAGATCTATCCGTGTGGACTATGGTGGAAATAGAATTACCTTGATTAGACACTAGCAATCACATAGCGTGGCAGGTTTGTGTTATTTCTTTCTTTGAAATTTGAACATTTCGGAGAATGATTGAGGCTTGAAGTAATTGATGCTGGTGTACTGATCTACTGGTTTCACCACTCAGATCCCCATTCGTTGTTCTCGACTTTGGGAGTATTTTCACTTTGGTTTGTGCCGGTTCCCGATGCCTGTGCTGCGTCGAAAGAAGTAGAACCCCAATCATCGGTCTCTCCACTTGTAGATGCCGCTGGTGCAGGAGTTTCCCAATCATCTGCTCCGGTGGCAGCTCCAGTCTCGAAGGTCGTCGATGAGGCCCCAACATCTCCAGCGCACTGCTTCAGCCAATCAGGTATCTCTTGTTTTGCATCCTCTAGCATTCTCAGTAGATCAGGTAAGATTTCTCTATCATAGTTGTCGTCATAAAAGCTTATCGCCCTGCCGATTCGGCCCGCCCGACCGGTTCTACCGATACGATGTACATATTCGTCAATATTGTCGGGTAAATCATAATTGATGACGAGGGCCACTTTGGGAAGATCTAGACCCCTGTTTCCCACAGGACTCGATATTAAAAACCTCTTTTCGCCTTTTCTGAATGATGAAATTGCTTGCTCACGTTGAGATTGATGTCTATCACCATGGATGCTGGTCGAACTCAAGCCTAGGACGGTGAAATAACCAGCGAGTACGTCGGCAATCTTCTTGGTCTGAGTGAAAACGATCGTCTTGTCTTCCTGAGGAATAGTGTCCAAGATTTGTTTCAGCTGTCTCTTTTTTTCCTCTCGTCGAACCTGAATGAACTCTTGCTTTATGTCTTCGTTGGCTGCTCCAACTTTACCGACCGTCATGAATACGAAACTATCTTTCAAGAATTCCTTAGCATTGCGCTGTACTTCTTGTTTGAAAGTTGCACTGAAGAACAATGTTTGTCTGTCATTTTTAGGGGGCATAGATTCGTGATTAAAATAACCTCTGATATCTTTGGCAAAGCTTTCATCGGCTAATCGATCGCCCTCGTCCAAAATGATGTACTTGATATTCTTGAAACTGATCCATTTCCTCTCGAGGAAATCGTTGAGACGCCCCGGAGTCGCAACTAATATATGACAACCAGTCGATAATTTCGCCTTCAAATGCGCGGTTTGTATCTGCCCATAGATGTATCGACACTTAACGACAGAATCATTAGATAAAATTTCGGCATGAGTATGTATCTGCCGTGCTAGCTCACGAGTTGGTGATATGATGAGACAGTACGGATTAGTGCAATCACTATTAGGGTCATGTGTTTCGAGCTCTGATTTGAGAATTTTCTGTATCACCGGAAGAAGGAACGCAGCCGTCTTTCCGGATCCTGTCTGCGCGCAACCAATTATATCATGTCCATCCATGATTGCAGGGATGGCCCATTTCTGAATAGGTGTCATTTCGGCATAACCCAGCTTCTTACAGTTACCTAACAAGAGCTTACTTTCCAATACGTCCTCAAATTTTTCTATCGGCTTAATAAGATCCAGAGGAACGCAAGTCACTACCTGATCACGGTACCGATGAAAATTCTCTCCAACTCCCTCATTGTTCAATTTCGCTTCTTCTTCCAGATCAAGCTCCTGAGGCTTGTATGGTCCAAGTCTTTCTTCGCCGTTTTCACCGAAGCCCTTTTCTCCTCCAAAATGATCGTCGTTAGATTTGAACCTCTTCCTTGAATTATCTGCACCAGATTCAGACCAACCGCCTCCTGCTCCATCTTGGTCGGCGCCTTGACCCCAGCCTCCGTTAGATGACCGGTTCCCATCTGAGAAAGATTTGCGACCCTCACTTTTATTGCCGTCACCCCAAGAGGAATCAGAAGCCTGACCCCATCCCGATCCACCGTTGTTCTCATCACGAGATTCATTGAAACTACGCTCACCGAAGTCACCACCACCACCACGGCCAGCACCCCGGCCACGTCCCCGACCTCCTCCCCGGCGATCACCGAAGCCTCCCCTACTTCCACGTCGGTCTTCAAATCCTCCACCTCCTCGGCCTCTTCCGGAGCCGAATCCTCTGAACTGTCTTCGCTCGCCGTTGTTGTCGGAACTCCCTTGACCGCCTGCAGACCAATCATTGCCTGCTGATTCACCCCAACCACCGCCATCGGCACCAGTCGAAGACCACCCGTCCGCCCCCTTGTGAGAGTCATTTTTATCGGTCGTACCCCAACCACTATCGGCATTGCTACTTCCCCAAGCGTCGTCATTATTGGATTCTTTCGTCTTACTAGAAGTGTTCTTAGCGGTACCGTTATCGTCACCGGTCGTTGTCGAACCCCACTCGTCCCCCCATGAGCTCATCTTGGCTTAGTACGGGTACGAATGGATTTTTATCTTCCGAGTACTGTTGCTGTATGTACAAGTTTTAGATATTGGCTGGTTGATATATCGAATGGAATGGTGTGTAGTACGAGGAGTACTGGGGCGCTAGATAGTGACGAAAACGGAGCGAACTAATTTGATGAATTCTGATGCAAAGGGGCATATGCGCGCGGGAGTCTTACTCACCCATGTGTTGTCATGCTAGCAAGCGTGGCGGCCGATTAATTTCGCTGGAACCACGCGCGAGGTTTTGGTTCATCTGTTTTGATCTTACTCCTGACAAGCACGAGGCTTGTAGATAATCATGTAATACTCAAAGATTATATCATATCAGCTCGTGGATCAAGGCCCAAAATATTCCTAGCTACTCCTCTGCTTGTGTAGCTGTTGAGATGCCCAAAAAGCGCCGGGCTCGCTCGAACACAGACCAAAGAGGCCGTAATACAATCTATGTAACAGGTTTTAACCCAAGATTGACAACTAAAACACTGTTAACAGAATTGTTCAGCCAGGGAGGACCAGTTGCCGATGTAACTCTGTTCAGCACCCACGCATATGTTCTCTTCCAAGACGAAGAATCTGTAGCTTATTGCTTGGCCTTATTCAATGGCATTGAGCTGCACGGCAGACGATTAAATTTGAGTCCGCGGGCTCAGGATAAAGACACCTATAAGTTCTTGGATTATTTAACGAGAGTGAGGAATAAGATAAGAGATGACTACATGAAGATTGACCCACCCCAGATGCCGGCGAAGGTATATTCAAACGACGCTGCTCAGCGGGTGCACTCGCGGACATCCCCACGGATCCCCAAGTCAACAACCCCACAACGGAGAAGAAGAGGCATCGGTAGTCAGAACTCGAAGGTCAAATCTACTCGAGGAAACTTAAAAAAACATCTGAAGACAAGCCGGCTAGTGCGGCGTACCTCTGGGAGCGAGAAGAGAAATAAAGTATCAAGGTGAGAAGAAGGTTGACGACACTTGTTGAGTGGCGCGGGGCTCGAGAAACCGGCCTCGCGAAAATTCAATTAGGTGTTTTTAAATTAATCTTCAATTTAGATATGTCACTTGGATCGACTGTAACTACGACCCGTATCACATCGAAAACTTGAATGATCTGCTCTGCATCAGCTTTAGGATCGTTGACTATAAGCCCGATGCCTTTTGATACAGGTTTACGTTTCTCAAGGCTCTGACGGCAAATTGATTCCTCATCTTTTCCATCGTTGAGCCTTCGTGTTTCCTTCCTTCTTCTCCTCCTTCCTTTCTTGGTCTCGACTTTCCATTTCAGCACCAACTGTTTGATGCCAGAATGACTTTCGAATCGAAAGTCCTCCAGTTTATCTTTAATTCGATCCATGTAGACACGACCCGTCTGATTATAATCAATGAGTATAACTTCAAAACTTTGATCATAAATGCGTGTGACACAGGCAAAGAGTTCGCAGAAGCCAGCTTTCTGAACGAAAAGATTGAAATACAACTTTTGGCTAGCTTCGGAAATATTCTTCGAAGCTAACTTACGTTTGGTGCTCTCAGCAGCGATTTCGCTTAAGGAGCCAAGATCCTCGCGAGATAGATCCTCCAACCCAAGAGCTAATTCAAGCTGCCTATGCACAATTATGTCGGCGTAACGTCTGATTGGTGATGTGAAGTGAGTATAAAAGGGCACATTCAGAGCGAAATGTCGAAAGCTACCATCCTCTGGTGGAAGAGTACCAACACAGACGTATTCGGCATTCTTCATTGCTCTCAATAATAGGAAACTGACAACTTTGGCTGTAGTTCTGTCTGTTATAGCATTGAGGCTTTTCTGAATTGATCCCGCACTAGTAACGTCCATAGGGAAGCCCTTTGCATCACAAAACTCTTTCACCTCTTTCAATACTTGCGGACAGGAAGCTGGATGACGCCTTAAGAAGGCAAGCTGGCTGGAATATTTGTATATCTTTTCTGCGACAGACATATTAGCGAGTAGCATAAACTCTTCGATCAGGTAATTGGAAGCTATCCTCTGTTCGAATGAGAATCCAGTTGGAAGGCCAGTCTCTCGATCCAACTCGTATTTCAGTTTAACTTGCTCAATTTTCAAAGCCCCGTCCTCGAACCTCTTCTTTCTTAGATTTTCGGCGATCATATTAAGAACGACGATAGCTTTGGAGATATGTTCCCAGTTAAAAGATGTTAACTCTGGCATATTGTTGCCCTCCTTAATCCAACTAAGATCCCGAGGATTATTGATGAGGTCTTGAGCTTGCTCGTAGGATAGTTTAGCGCATGATTTTATTATGGTCCTACCGAACCACTGATCTATTATACGACCGTATTTGTTCATCTTCCAGATTACAGAGAACGTTAGTTTCGGCTCACCAGGATTGAGCGAGCACATATGTTCGCAAAGGGGTCTAGGCAGCATAGGTATCACTCGGTCTACCAGATAAACTGATGTGGTCCTTAGGCGAGCGTGATGATCGACATGAGATCCCTGCTTGACAAAAAATGAGACATCAGCTATGTGAACACCAACCTCGAAGACTTGCTCGGCAATCCTCTTTACAGAGACGGCATCGTCAAGATCTCTAGCTGTCTTTGGATCAATAGTGAAAACACATTCATTTGTAAGATCACGCCTGCCTTTGCTGTTTCTCGCAAACCAATCACTAGGAAGATTATCGAGATAACTCAGTTCTTGATATGCCTCGGGAGGAAAATCGTGATCATATATTTGGTTTTCGATCAGTAAAACCTCAATTTTTGATTCTATCAAGTTGTTGTCTCCAACAAGTTTGAGCAATCGGCCCCGAGCAAATTCCTTGTCGGAGCTCCATCTAGTCATTTGTGCAATAAATAATATATCCTTGTACCTGTCAGCCTGAGTTCGAAAGTCTATCGGACATTCTTTCAAATCAATCAACATCCTAGGCACACGAGAGTCCGTGGGACTGAAAAGAGCCAAGTGCTCAGAGAACCTCTTCAAAAATCCACCAGCTATACCAGGGTGGTTGCGCTGAATTACTTTTATCACTACGCCTGTCTTCTGGAGGCACAGAGAAGCAATAGGTAACCTCAGAATGTGCTTGACTTCCAGCTGGGCGATACCTGCTGGAAGGTTCGAAGGAATCTTGGCCTGCTCATTTGTCACATTTTTGACACCATCACCTTGACTTTGCTTAGCGGCTTTCGTCGACCCATCCTTATCTTTCATACTTTCCTCACCACAAACGTGCCTCTTCTTTCTTGTGGATCTACCCTTAGTGACACCAGCCAAACTAGTCTGATCATCATTTTGGACTTGAGGAGCTATTCCGCCGTCGTCAACCAAAGAGGTTGACGCCGCGAGTTTCACTTGCCGGGAAAATGATTCAGCCTTCTCGATATCACTTATGACTGGGAGAAGGTATTGAGCCCATTCGTCCCAGCGATTTGCGATGATATTTCGGTTCAATTTCCATTCTGACTGAGGTTTTATACGAACTTCCACAAGATCGCCGTCGAGCGCGACGCTTCTCGAGCCAGACCCAGCTATGTATATATCTGGACCTCCATCTGGATCGTGGATGAATGCGTCGGTATAGCACTTGGGGTTAATTCGTATGGCACCAATGACGTCATGAGAAGTTTTGCTTATGTTGGTAGCCTCCAAGCGGTCTGCAATTTCCATCTAAATAGTATGTCGATAAATGTACATCAAGGCAATCAAATGTCTCTGTATCATGCACGCCGAGCCAGACTCATATACCTAGTCTGATATTATGAGTTAATGACGACAAAATCTTGTGTAATGAAATTTTTTCTAACGAACACAGAAGCTATACAGACGTGTTTTGATGAACGCACTAGGTGGGCTTTAAAATAAAGTTTCGTCGGAACCGGAGGACAGATTGATAATTTGTAGGATTTACGCCTTAGGAAATGTGCGCAGATCGGACGGTATTCACGCACGTGTCAATGTAAGATTTAAGAAGATTATTTGCTCTGAGGTTTTCTATGGGAGAATTTACTCGATGGCAGAAATAATTTATATTACAAAGTATCTTGCAAGAGATCGTTGATATATGCACAAGTATCAGCTCTAGTCATCACCTCTGTCCACACTAAAGATTCTGAATCACTTTTTGCCCTTGTTTCCTTCCTTCTTCTTGATACCCGGTCCTCGTACCTCACGAAAAACTTTGCCCCTAGCTAGTGCTACGCCTTTCATTGCTTCGTTGAAGTCCCGGTGCTCGTCTCGGAACAAACCGTATTCTCTGAGAGTGTGGGTTAGTTCACGGATTTGCGGATGGGCAGGATAGTAGTTGTAATTCTTTGTATCATCCAGGTCGAATGGTTTCTCCATGTTCCTCTGTACGACCCGCATGTTGGCTATAGTGTTAAAGAAGAAAGTTCTATTCCTTGAATCATAGGGTGTGTAATCTAGCTGGGCTGGGGTCAGCTCAGGGAAATAGAACTCATTGAATATCTTGCAAGACAATCTATGCATCCTCTGAGCATACTTGGAGGTTTGTCTGTTCATAAAACTATGACGGAGATAGTTGGCCATTTTAGTTTGATAGGGTCAGAGTCGGATAACAAAGTATCGAGATGATTGAAGATACGATGGGCTTCTGATAGCTGAGAAGCATCTAAGGATACACAGTGTAGATGAAGGATGGCACCCTATGGTGTCGCCTGCAGATATGAGTCCCGTCGATATGGATCCGAAACTACTGGGTAGGCGGGGGTTGGGTCACAAATCGTACGTGCAGCTGACATTGGCTTGCGCCCCGTTTTGGGCGAGAAAATTCCCGCAATAAAAGAGAAGTCGGCGCGGCACTTACAGTGTGTGGATCTGCTGTGAGTGCAAGAGCGGCAATGTGGACGATTCAAAAGACGTTGCTCATTGGCGGCTAGCAATGCGTGGCCAGCGGAATTTTTTATCGCTCGGCTTGCCTGCTGCTGGTATTGTCGACGTTCAATCGCGCTACTCTCGTACGCCGCCGCCGTTTCTTCTACCCCTCAACGGCAACACTGATTTCTGTCCATTGGTCCATCATCTTATGTTCGCTCCCTTATTGTTTTATCTCAGCTAAAATACACCTAAACTTCCACTGTATTATCTTTGTCTCGATTGATCATCAAAAAACTACAAAACAATCCAAGATGGCTGACGATGATCCAGTTGAGTACGAGAAGAAATTACTTTCTGTTTATCCTTTAATAGATAATAAACCATTACCTCATACCATCAGGATTCCAGTTTCACAAAGAGTGAAGTCCATCAAGACAAGAGACGAATTGACAACAATGCCATCATGTAAAGATTCACCCGGACCATTTTCAGTGGGTGATCTGCTTTGGGTCAAGATGTCCGGCTACCCTCACTGGCCTGCAATGATCTCTCGTGATCCTGAAACTGGGCAGTTTTCTCGTAGTTCAGAGACCGTAGGTTTTACCTATCATGTACAATACTTTGGCGAGGCTACACGCGGTTGGACACAACCAGGTAAATTTTGGCGCTTTGAAGGTCCTCAACTTATTATCGCAAACAGGAATGTACTTCCCAAGCAGAAGAAGAAACAGTACGAAGAGGCTATATCAGAAGCAGTTCAGGCACATAAGATGGAGCCAGCTGCGCGAGTGAAGAAGCTGACATTCAATTACCTACTTACTGACCCTAAGTCATCGATGGTACCTAAAGCCGCCAAGGTGACTAAGACACCTACCGCACGTAAAAGGAAAACTCCGAGCAAAAGCAAATCATCAGCAAACGACGAATCAATCTATGACTTTGATGAGACTGTCGACGAAATCGAGCAGGGAGATAAGCCTGAACTAGTCTGGTCAAGACCTAGGGAACCGACACCCCCGCTAGAACCATCTCCTCCTCGACGCAGTTGTGTTGGAGATGAAACTAACGACAAAGAGATAGAGAGAGAACCATGTTTTATTTGCAAATCAGACGAAGGTGACAGTGTGAAATGCTGTCACAAAGATTGTGGTAAATATTATCATCTAGCATGTTTGAATCCAAATAGTTACCCAACTAATATCAAATCTGGAAACACATTAACCTGCCCATTACACTATTGTCTAACTTGTTACACTGATCAGCCTACACCTCGAGATTTAAACTGCCTTAAGCCTACAAAAAGACAGCTATTGCAATGTGTAAATTGTCCTACCGCTTTCCATAATGATGATGCATGCACTGCTGCAGGTACTGTAGTGTTATCCGGTAATTATATTATGTGTCCAGCGCACAGGTCGACAAAAAATGAAAAGCATATCAACGTTAGTTGGTGTTTTTCATGTAATGAAGGTGGAAAATTGATTTGTTGTGAATCATGTCCAGCTGCTTTTCACGATGACTGTATAGACAACCCACCTACAAACGATGAACAATATTTTTGTTATGATTGCCAATCAAGAAAGCAGCTTAAATATGGTGACATAATATGGATAAAATTGGGGGCTTACCGCTGGTGGCCAGCCAAGATAAGTCACCCGAATTCAGTACCGGAGAACATTATGAAGTTATCTCACACCAAGGGGGATTTTCCAGTGTATTTTTTTGGATCTCATGATTATTATTGGAGTCATCGTGGAAGAGTTTTTGCATTCGTTGAGGATGACGGCCAACTCAAAGGCAAGTCAAGTTCTTCCGACAAGAAATTCAAAGTTGCAGTTCAAGAGGCACGCCAACAGTACCTGGAAAGAAAAGCCAGAGAAGAGGAGAGGAAAGAGAAACTCAAAAGTATGGAGAAACCACGGTTTAGGTTGCTGAAACAGAATAAGCCAATCAACGATGTGGCCCAAAGTTCGCAAGACGATATTAAGATGAGTTCTAAGCAAAGGTGCGAATGCAAGCCAGACGGCGATGTTCTATGTGGGACAGATGAATGTTTGAATAGATTGATGATGTTGGAATGTGACCCCAGCACTTGTCCAGTGAAAGAGAAGTGTAAAAATCAAAGATTCAGAAAAAGACAGTATCCAGTTTGTGTGCCTTTCAGAACAGAAAACGTAGGCTGGGGATTAAGAACTACACAAGATATAAAGAAGGGCGACTTTGTTATAGAATACGTAGGTGAACTAATTGATGAAGCAGAGTGTAATCGCCGAATGGAAGAAAAGATGGATAGAGGAGATACTACGTTTTACTTCCTGACCATAGACAAGGAGCGTATCATCGATGCTGGACCAGCTGCAAACCATGCACGTTTCATGAATCATTCGTGTCAACCAAATTGTGAAACACAAAAATGGGTTGTGAATGGGCAAACAAAAGTTGGCTTATTTGCAATATGTGACATTCCCGCCGGTTCGGAGCTGACTTTCAACTATAATCTTGATTGTAGGGGTAACGAGATGATGCAGTGTAGGTGTAATTCAGAAAACTGCAGTGGATTTATCGGTCTACCCGTCAAAAATGGAAGAAAGCCAAACAATAGTAACAACAATAACAGTAACCACAACACTAACAACAGCACCACGAATACCAACAATAGCACAAACAGTAATAACAATAATAACAACAACAGTAACAGCAACGCGACGTCAACCTCTGAATAGTGCTGAAGCACTTGAACGGATTTCGTATACTCATCAAAAGTGTACATCGCATGTTTTAGGCTAGAGATTTCTCTTCTGTGACATTCAATTGGAAATAAATTTCAATGAAACTAGGATTAAATGAACCATCGAGCTGTATATTGTCGCGTCTGTGATGCGATATTTCGATTCAAAGCTTTGCTCGTGGAATGATAATTTTATCATCTGCCAACTACCAACATAACCAATCCCAAAGACAGCAATGCAACCCCGATAATTCCCATGAAGCTGAAGAAAATGTCACCTTTGTTTGGCAGCAATCTTCCGATGGTCTTGTTGTAAAGTTTGGTGCTAAATTTGGTCCCGTCTCTCCTCTCAGGCACATACTTAGTCTTCTTCGGAACTGGTCTAAGTTTTCTAGTTTTTCGGCCATTACCGGCTACCGCCTGATCAATCAATTCGACACCGTCTTTCTCAGCCTCTTCAATCTCTTCCTCGACCACGGCCTCATTGACTACTCTAATGAGATCCTCTCGCACGTCCACCTGTTGGGTCTTTACAGTAGCCGATCGCATGTTGTGGAAATCAACCAACTGGTTAGCAACAATATTGATCTTACCAGATTTCAATAAGTCCTTCATTCTTGATAAGAGATTCCTGAATAGTCTCGCTCTTATCCTATCCGATGCGAGCGCATTCTTCTTGTGCTTGCGCACTAAATTGTCCAGCTCTTTCTGATCAATTATCCACAGCTCATCTTGATTATGAGACGCGAGTGGTTCGTATTCAATTTGTTTTTGCACCTCATTCTTGCCGTCCAACTCTCCATTTAGGCTTTGAACGTGCCTCTGATGCAGTAGTTTGGCTTCTTCCGGCCCAATGAAGGTCAACACTTGCTTATCACCGCTTACACTGTTGGATGCCTCCGGGTCTTCATAAATCTCCAAACTGCCCAAAGCCTCGCATGTTTGAAGTATATTGTACCAGCGGCGGACCAAAGAGTGGTGCTTCAACTCTTCCAATTCTCGTTCTATCAGCTCGCCCTGGTAGTTGTACCCTAGGTTGGATAGTTTAATCAAAGGCATTATCAATTTCTCATAGAATGGTCTAAATTTTAGATGACAATTCTGGATGAATTGCTTCATCAGGCTGCTAGTTTTAGCTTTCACGATAATGCGACTTGATTCTGAACTTGAATCCTGAGCACTATCGACCAGGTCTTCAAGCAAGATTATATCGTCGAAATCGTTGATCTCCTCGTCGAGGCCCAACAAGGTGGCGCCATGGCGTTCGAGGTATGCAATCTGCTCATAATCTTCACTGCTTATTTTATCCTTCGTATCGAATTCTAGGTTATTGATGAGAGCCATCTTACATTCAGCGCTGATTTGAAAGCAGAGAGACTTGAAGAATTTCGCCAAACTATCTGGAATTTCATTTGATGCCCCCTCGACAATGAAATTTTCATGATAGTTGCGAATCAAAGCAGCCGTCTCCAAGTTACATATGTGGCCTTCCTGCACAGCTCTCAATAGAGGCCTCAATTCCTCAAAGGATTTGACATATCTTCTACAGTCCTCCTCAAAGTCAGTCAGCTTATCAGCTAGCTGGCTAACTTGAGAGATCCTTGTCAAGCGGAAAGCATTCTTTCTGCCCTCGTTATCACCATTGCAAATGGATTTCACATCGATGTCGGTGATCGACGAGAGGCACGAGTGTAACAAGAAAAACAGTACTGCACCGATAGATAGAATTTGCATAGTTGGAGCTTCAGTAGCCAGTCAAAAATCTTTCAACATGTGAGCAGATTCTTCCTTGATGTTCTCTTCAAATTATTCCCTGAGTCTGGCTGCTTGTGCCTCGTCAACAAAGTGGCTTTACGATGGAACGTCAGGTGAACCTGAAAGTAGAGGTTTTCTCGATTTCAGGGGTTCTGTGATTCGACAGAACATGTGAGTGCGAGAATCGACCTATTTTTACGAAGATTTCGGATCCAAATATAGACAGACCTCTGGGGAAGTTTTTGTCGAACCATCTTAGTTTGAGATGGAAACAGGGGCATTGATCATTCGAGCTCGAAATAAATCTACACAAGTAAAAAGGTCATCCTATGCAAGGCATCGACCGATCGACTCTATGATTCGTTCTTGTGTGGTCTCAAAGATAAGCGCTCGAGGTTCACGGAGGTACCTCAATCAATAATCTACTTAGAGGTCGATACCTTGTTAAGATGAGTCATAAATGTGAGATGTTGTTCTCGAACGCGCTTGTTATATTTATTCTCTTAGGATGTTACAGGTGAACGCAGCAGGCAAATGCAAGAATGCGAAATTGATACGGAAAAACACCAAGCCGTTGAGTGAGTCGGAGCGATATCGATAGTGTTTTATTTGCTGGTGATTTTGAGGTTGCCAGTAGTTTCTCCTGTTTGTGCCGTGGTGTCTGCCATCTCAAGTTTTGAACCTGTTGCTGGACATCCTCTTGAGCTTCTATTTCATATCAGAGCCAAGGAGATGAGAAGATCCCGATCTGGTTATCATTGTTGACTCCTAGCGAAGTTTGGAGTCTCGATCATTCACATCTGAGTTTACATTAAATCTTTCATTCTTGTGGCCCATCCACTTTCTTCACCAGAGACATCAAGCTTCGGAGTAGCTGAAGCTTTGGCTTTGCTCCAAGTGGGGTCTCAGGGGCTGATACTTTTAGGTTTTTTCGAAATCATGAGATCGAGCGAAATCAGTGGGCGACATACCCAAGAAATCTATATCTCACAAGACCGGTAAGGCCTGGAACGACAGTGGATTGTCATTGTTCTAGTCTGGGTCCGAGCCAGTCGGAGCTACCCTAACCGATTGTGGTAGTTTAAGACTCTCAACGAGACTCAGCCTTGATTCGAGTAAGGACTTCGCGTACTTGAATAAAGCCAACAATCGGACTAACGCCATTTACAATGCAAGACAGAGCCCTTGCTGCTGATTAACGAACTTGAGCGGTGAATCAGTGAGCTGACAAACGCGCGCCAAAAATTTGCTCCCATCTGCGAAATGAAAATATTTTGTTTTCGTCTTTTCTTCAGTTTGCTGTCTTCCACGCTTGATCTCTACCATTTTATTACCATTGATTCGTAACACTACTATTGTCAATCGACTATCATGGCTATTGAGCAACCAATGGATGTTGATGATGACACAGACGAATTCGAGTTCGACGAGGGAGGACAACACGTGTGTGGGGATATCTACATTCCACCGCCGCCCAGACCCACCGGAATTGAGGATGGCAGAAGGCTCGTCATAACAAGAATTGAGATACATAACTTCAAGTCCTATGGTGGAACACAAGTCTTGGGACCTTTCCATAAATGCTTCACCTCAGTGGTTGGCCCGAACGGTAGTGGGAAATCCAACGTCATTGATGCACTCTTGTTCGTATTTGGATACCGTGCCCACAAGCTACGCCTGAAGAAGTTATCATTACTTATACACAACTCAAATACCTATCCAAACTGTACATCATGCTCGGTCAAAGTCTTCTTCGCTCTCATCTACGACAAAATTCCGGATGAAATGGACATAATAGAAGGCTCGGAATTCACGATCTCTCGGGTTGCACATAAAGATAACTCATCGTATTACTGTATCGATGACAGGCGTGTCCAATTTAGACAGGTCTCAAATCTTCTTCAATCTCATGGGGTTGATCTCAGATACAATAGATTTCTAATATTGCAGGGAGAGGTTGAGCAGATATCCCTCATGAAACCAAAGGCTGAAGACGACGGCGAAACTGGTATGCTCGAGTTTCTAGAGGATATCATTGGCACAACTCGATTGAAAGAACCTATCGACAAGATAAACCGACGAGTCAATGAACTGAATGAACTGCGGGCTGAGAAGGTGAATCGCTGCAAATTCGTCCAGAAAGAAAGAGACGCCTTGGAGTCCGTCAAGAATGAAGCGATAGCTTATCTGAAGATGGAGAATCTGCTTATGAAAAAACAGGCATGCTTGTTTGGTAAGCAGAAGCAGCAATCTCTTGAAGTCTTCATGAAGGCTGAAAGCGAATTCAAGGAAGCCGAAAACCAGCTCAATGAGGCCATGAAAGGGTTAGATGGAATCAGAGATAGATATCTAGAAAAACAGAAAGAGTACGATGATATAAATTCTAGCTATGAGGCGATATGTAAAAATCTTGAGGCCTTGAACGAGCGTTATAAAGTTCTTGAAAAGGAGGGAGAGCAGAACCGTTGCAAAAATACAAATACTTTTGAGAAAGGCAAAAAGATCCTGGCCGACAAGACTGCTGTTGAGGAGATGCTGAAGGAAGCGATTGAGAAGTTACCCCAACTGGAAGCTAAGATGGAGGAGGAGATCAAAAAGAAGCAAGAGCTACAGGAGGAGTATGATAAAACGATAAAGGAGATAGAGAAGCAAACTAGCACACTCGAGGATGTCCTGGCCCCACTTCGCAAATCCAAAGGAGACTATGAAGCGAAGCTTGTGAGTATGTCAGATAGGATAAATAGTGCTAAGTCTGCTGTTGATGTTGAGAAGTCCAAATTTGAAATATACATGGAGAAGGAGAGGCATGAAAAATCAAGATTAATATCACTGGAATCAGATCTCAAGAGCAACATTGCCAAACTGGAGGAGAAGAGAAAGTTGATAGAAAGCTGCGCATCGGACCTGCCGGAGAGTGAGCGCAGAATCGAGGAAAATCTCAAGCGAGCCGCTCAACTCGAAGAGGAGAGGAAAAGAATCGAAATCAAACTAAATCAAGAGAATCAAACCCTCATGGACGCTAAAAGTTTCCTGCGCGAAAGAGAATCAAGGAATAGGGTCCTGACAAAAATCATGGAGCAAAAGCGCTCTGGTGCGATCTCCGGAATCTATGGAAGGTTAGGCGATTTAGCTACAATTGACAAAAAGTATGACATAGCTATATCAACAATATGTGGTAATCAACTTGACAAAATCCTGACAGATTGTCCAAAGACTAGTTCGCTATGTATAGACTATCTTAAGAAGAACAACATCGGAGTGGCGACTTTCTCAGCATTGGATCAAAAACAGAAATTTCGTCACGCCGATTTCGATTTCAATTATCCAGCCGAGAGGCTGATTGATTTGATTGAAGTGCAGGATGAGAAGTTCATCCCAGCATTCTCTGATCTCTTGAGGGATACTCTTGTTGTGGAGAATTCAGATTTGGCGAACAAGATCGCTTTCTCTGGTCGTGGTTGGACTGTAGTAACTCTTCAAGGTCACATTTACAGAAGTTATGGTGTGATGACAGGTGGTGGCCGTCCAGTTCAGGGCAAGATGAGAATCACATCAGATGATAGGCGTACCTCCCTCGCCGCAGGCATGAGCGACGATGATGTACAGAATCTTGAGAAAGAGGTACAAAGACTGAGGCAGGACTTAGCTAATACTACAGCTCAGTGTGAGAAACTGCAACAAGAGGCCGCTCAAGCTAAGAAAGACAACAATTTCATTCGCTATCAACTGCCTACTTTGCAGATGGAGATAGAGGAGTTAGGCAAGATCGTTGAGGGACTACAAAATGGTATCATAGAATCGAAGCAGCGCATAGAACAAGTGAAACCGGACCCGAAGATGGTTGAACAATTTGAAAGCAGTATTAATGAGCTTCAGCAAAAGTACGATCAGGTTAAGGATGAAGCCCGAGTTCATGAAGACCAAATTGCCAATATCAATAGGGAGATTGAGGCTCTCATTGGTGAGAAGCTTGGCCCCGCGAATAAGCGCGAAAAGAAGCTTAAGAAGGAGATTGAAGAGTTGACCACCTCTATAGCCAAGGCGGATTCCGGGCAGAAAGGGGTTACTAGAACTATCGATAAATGTAAGGAGAAGATAGCGGAATACAAAAAAGAGGTCATCGAAAGCAATGCTCTATTGGCTGAGTTGAAAACTCGACGTCATGAAATTAGGGATGAGCTCGATTCCATTGATAAGCAACGTGAAACTGTCAAAACTGAACGAGAGGAATTTTCAGAGAAGGTAAAGTTGATACAAAAAGATATGTCGAAACTGAAGGACGAAGAAAGTGAGTTTCAAGCCTCAAATCTCGATCTCAAACACCAGGTCGAACTTCTCCAGAAGCAAGTGGAAGACAAAAGAAACGTTGTTAGGAAATGGGATTCGATGATTGATGAGTTAAAACCAAATGAGCTGGAAGGAATAGATTTGAATGATGATAAAGATAAGTCAAGCGAGGATGCGATGGACGAGGACTTGGACATAAAAGACCTCAAGAAATCGATTGAAAAACTGGACCAAGATATCAAGAAAATTAAACCGAATCTCAATGCAATTGAGGAATTCAAACAGAAGCATGCGCTATTCATTGAGCGCTCTAAGGAGGTTGATGAGGTAACAAGGAAGAGAGACGAACATCGAGATGTCTACGAAAGCGTCAAGAACATGCGTATGAACGAGTTTAAGCAAGGTTTTCAGATAATCAATAACAAATTGAAAGAGATGTACCGTATGATTACCCTTGGTGGTGACGCCGATCTAGAATTCTGTGATAGCTCGGATCCCTTCATTGAGGGGGTGGTGTTCTCGGTTAGGCCCAACAAAAAGACCTGGAAACGGATTTCAAATTTATCTGGAGGTGAGAAGACCTTATCATCACTAGCTTTGATCTTTGCATTACATTACTATAAGCCCTCGCCCTTGTACGTAATGGACGAGATAGATGCAGCCCTCGACTTCAAGAACGTTTCCATCGTGGGGAACTACATCAAAGATCGAACGAAGAATACACAATTCCTGATTATCTCACTGCGGAATAACATGTACGAATTGTCTAATCGACTTATCGGAATTTACAAGACCTATAATTCGACGAAATCTGTTGCCTACTCGTTGTCATAATCGTCCGAGTTGCAAGCCAGCAATTATCAGATCTATGACCAATAAAGCTTTCAACTATTAGTCAATGCCGCCTATAGGTCCGCATGAAAGGATGCATCGTTCAGTCAACATAATGACCGGTTGGTCCCTCTCGGTGGCGAGTTCGGTCCATCATCGCCCTGACCAGCAACTGTCCCACCTCTCTCCTCAGAGATGGTCGCTCAGCCCTGACCGGTGGTGCATGATAATATGGAAATGAACTCTCGTGGTGACGGTTGAGCTCATCGTAGTAGCTGGAGCCTGCTTGGTGCATGTGCGAAATCGGAGGACCACGAGCGACCATAGGTGGACCATGGGCGGCCACTGGAACCTCAATGTAGTGAACTCGCTCGACAACCCGTGGTTCATGTGGGCCACTAGAATGGACAGAGTGGTAAGGTGATCCACTGCCCTTAACCTTCTTGAATTTCTTCTTCTCGAACTTCATTGGCTTGCCGAATTTCTTGCCCTTCATTTTCATTCCGCCTCCCTTCCCTCCGCCTCCACCACAGCCCTCACCAATCTCAGTGAGGAGTATCATGATCAGGAGGTGCACGAGCAATAAGGAGGCGACGAAATATCTGATGTTCTTCATATTCTTTGCGAGAAAGCGCATCGGTGGGAGAGATTAGCCAGATAAATCGTTCAGATGGGCCAGTCGCTTGGCTCAATAGCAGTTTGTTGTGGCTTTGATTCAACTTTTCTAAATTGATTGGTTCAATTTTCTTCCTCTTAGTCTACATTCTGCGTGTGAATGAAGCTGAGAGCTTTTGCTTAGTCAGAGAGAATGAGAAGAGAGAGAGAGAGAGAGATGCAAAGGACGATTCTACTTCGACGTATGAAGAGGTCCAGTTTGAGACTAACCTTGGTTTGGCGCTTCTCTATTGGCACTGGGTCATGGGGCTTGGGACGTAGGCTCACTGAATCTTCTGGAGAGTTTATTTTAGAAATTTGAATATTCACACGGATAACACCCAATCGAAAATAGGCGAAGCATAAATAGGGGGCCAAAGAGGGAGAGTCACTGGTGACAGAACAGAGATCGCAATTCTGGGTGAGCCTACGGAAAGACTCATCTGCATGCCGAAAACTTGTCCCTTAGTTGTGTCGCTCAGCCTTTACATCATCAACCAGGTGCTGTTTGCGAGAGAGTAACAACGTGGATACGTTTGAGATGTTGGTTTGGATGATTTTGCGGCGGTTGGTTTGGTTGTAACAGGATTAAACGTCGCCGCCTACTTGTTAGCTTCGGGAAAGACAGCGCTAATTCGATGGCGGATCTTGCCAGGCTTTCGCAACAGTCTGCCAGACCTGAGGTTTGTGGACACCGCAAGTCTCTCACCTGAGGGGCACTTCTAGCCTTTGGGATTTATAGACTCTCTAGCACTGATATCAGTCTTGCCGAGCTCTTCCAAATAGTTGGCAGGCCCGGTCCGACAAGCCCGTGGTGCGTGTAAACGTTTACAAAGACTAGGGACCCAAATCCGGTGTTATAACTTGTTTGTCTATCAAGAGTTAGTGACATTATATGACCTGTGTGTAAATTTCTTGTTGCTGGCTACACCACCACGAAGCTATCGTTTGATAGCCCTGCGCGTCAGCCCGGCTCGCCCCTTCCGTTGGACTCATCTCCGCTACACTTGACGCAGAAACGTCTCGATAAAACATAAAACATCTATACATCGGGAACTAGACGTACCGAGATTCATGCTTCCCTCGGTGAAGTGAGTTCAACACCTTTTCTGTGGTTGGGGGAAGTTGCAAAATGTTTAGAGGGATTATTGTATCGAGTGGATACAATATTCCCTGGTCCGGCAAAGCCCATCCATCGCATGACCACCACCCCTTCTTCGTCCACTGATGCTCACCAATCTTCTCACGCTACGACCGGATCTGTAGACAGATTGTATAGCTCCGAATCATTGAGGCTTGTGGATCGTTGATGGTGACAGTTAACTCATAGAGGCCATCACTAGTGCCTCTCCTGAAGCTCACAAGAGCACGGCGACATTTACTTCCGTTACAACTTCCGTAGCATTTTGTCAACCAAACTAACCCATAGAATTTATCCGAAATTTATTCGGACATCGATGTCCGAATGTTCCAGAGGTCATATTGGACGAGCCCACTGGAATTTGGACAGCTAGTCGAGCTATCCAAGGCACCCGGCAACCACAAGCTTCGTGTGTCTGCCAGCAGACGCCGCCCGTTCCTGTCCTATGGGCTGGCTTAGCCGACGACTGGGGGCTGGCCTGATCGATTGGCGTGTAAATATAGCAACTTCCATCTATATGGTGGGCTTCCTAAGGAGGGCGGCTGGTGGTGGTCAGGCGAGCTGGGCCAGAGCAGAGGAGGAGGAGAGAGAGCAAACAGGTAGTGGGCAGAGAGCAAAGTTGTGCTCTAATGTAAGTGGATTGCAAGTGTCTAGTGAAGAAATCGCATTGGAAGTGCAATTGGAAACGACAACCATCGAAAGTCTCGAAAGGCGGAGAGAGAGAGAGAGAGAGAGAAAGAAAATAGTACAGGAAAAGGGTGATTTTCTCTCCTCCATTTCAGGTCGCCTTTTCTTCCTCTTTTCGCTTTTTGCTTTCTGCTTTTAGCTTCTCGCCTCTCCATTGCAACGAGCAACTTTGGCAAGCCAACTAATGGTGCCAGTTCTCACCGTTCGCCTTCCTCCACTCGAACACAAGACTCGAACCAACATGCAATCCGTTGCAATCCGCTCCACTTGGTCCACTTGGACTAACTGCCAAAAGAGCCGCCAGCAACTGGATCACATGAGTTGGACACAACAAGTATGCCAGAAATAACACACTTAAGCCAGAATTAGATCCCATGCCTATGGGCTGGGCACGTGCAACGCGTTTGAGTTTTTACCAATTTTAGTTCATGGTCATCCTCATATCTGAATCCATTTGGATCGTTCGCCCTCCTCTTCCTCCCCTTTGGCTCTTCTCATTTCCATGCGCGAAAAGTGGGCTTTCTTTCTCTCTCCCTTCTGGCCAGTGAGCAGCCTCCTTCTGGCCAATTTCAATCCAAGCCGTCCGGCCCAGAAAGAACATCAAGGTAGCCAGCTTGAAAGTGATCGGCAACTAGCAAAGGCAGTAACTCGGCGAACGAGCTCGCCTGTTGCGCTGGCCCAACAAAGCCTGTTGCTGGCCCATTCTAACAGTCTCCATTCGTGTCCTTGTCCAGCTAGCTCAGAGCTTGGGCCGCTTTGCACTTCTTGTTGTTGTTGTTGTTTCTTTTTGCAACTCTTCTTTTTCCATCTCGCCCAAAGGCAGCCCACTCCTCCTTAGCTCGACTCAGGACGCCCATCGATAGACGACGAGGGGATACTATTATTATTAAAATTGGCTCCTTTTGGTGGGGAAAAATCTGGAAAGCAAAATGAGAAGAAGCGGGCAAAAATAGAGCCTCGCTTTCTGTCTGCCGATTGGACAAACCGACGCTCAACGTCTGCCAATTGGAATGAGGCGTGCCCAAAGGGTGCCAGGCAGGCAATAAAGAGCCACTTGTTGATTGCTTGTGTCAATCACTTGCGAACAATTTCCACCAAAACTCTTTTGCCCATTGTGCAAGAGAGCCTCAAGGAGCAGCAAAGGCGCTTTACCACTTTAACCTTTGGAAAACTCTCGCTTGCTTGGAACACCAAGTTCCCTTGAGATGGCTGACGCTTAGGATTTCTTAGCAGATTGACGCCGGGAGGAAATGTGGCAAGCTTGTGCGCTGGTGTTGCAGCTTGTTGCCGCGTGCCAGTATCTCTCTCTCTCTCTCTCGAGGGCGCCAATCAAAGGGATCCGAGCGGAAAGCTTGCCAAATATCCCATTGCGAGATCCAGTCTGTGTTGAGGTAGGAGAAGATTATGACGGCAATAGATTATCAATGCAAAGATCGCGCCTGGAAAAAATGGCTCCTGAACCATGTCCCTCGGGATGCTTGAGGCTGGCCAAACTGTTGGCTGCATTTACGATATTTCTAGCTGTCCAGCAAGAGCCACAAAGGTCGGATCTGGACCCTTTCGGTCAACTTCGGGTTTGGTCGAGAGTGGGTGGGCGTGGCGGGCGAATTCCCGCCGTGTGTTTGTGTGCGCGCGGGCCCTAAAGTTCGGCGCAGAATCGTGCAGAGAAAAGAGCGCATTTGTTGTTGTGTTGTTTTGCCCTTTGGTTTCGTGCGTTGGCTCAGGGCAAACAAGGAGAAGAAAAACAACAACAAACCAGGCGAAATAAAGGGAGACATTGTGCAAAACACTCGCCTTGATCGATCCTTTTCCCCCAGAGTTCTGTGGCCGCGGACAAAATTACTTCGGGCCCTGCTCGTGAGCTGGCGTCTGTGTGACGTGGATGGGGCGCCACTTCCAACGCCACCTCTTTGCCGCCGAGCAACTAGTGGAAGCTCAAGCAAAGGGTCGCCCCCCGAGCTGCCTTCTCCATTCCAAAGAGCAGACGATTGTTATTGTCGAATTGTCGAGCTCTCCAATGAGAAGGCTGAAACAGGGCAGAGAACACTCTCCAATACAGCTCCCCACTTTCCACCGCCATCAGCTCGGCCCTTGGGTGCAGTTTTTCCAGCAGGCCGCCTCGTCTCTGGGCAAACTGTTCGCGCAAACATTAGCAGAGCCTCAATTCATAGGCTCTAGTTGGCGTTTGTTGTTGTTGTTCTTGTTGTTGTTCTTGTGACGAAACGGCACAAATTGCCACTGCGAGCAGCTCCAGTCTCACTCTGTTTGCCGATTGGCGGAACTCCTCCACTAAGCCAATCTGCTCAACTTCGGAGCCACTTCGGCCCAATTCCGCCCACAAGCAGCAGGCTGGCACAAACAAGTTCCAACAGCCAGCCACTCTCTCTCTCGCCCAATCTCAAGCAATCTCCCTCAGCTGCCGCACGATGGCGTCCGCAAATTAGCAGCCGGAAGTGCGAGTGCTACTTAGGCCGTGGGCTCTGCAGTTTGTCTGCTAAAGAGCTCGTCTTTCGTCATGAAGGCGGCCGGAGAGTGTTACATAATTGTTTTGAAAAAAGTGATCCTCTATGTCCCAGTTTGCGGCCCGCTCGAGTGCACGCTCACTGCACACTGCACACTGTCTGCACTGCGCGCCGAACACAGTCTCTTGTGCTGCATGTTTGCTGCGGCAATTTCTCCACTGCGCGCACTCTTGGTCAAAACTAAGGTGATGAATTTCTGTTCAACGCTACGCAGAAATATAACCATACTTTTAACAGTGCGCGTCTGCCAGTCGAAGTGGCGCTCTCTTTCAAGCAACTCAGCCGCTTCCCGCTGGCAGCTCGCTGCAAGAGGCCTCTTCCTTGTCGCCTCTCTCTCTCTCTCGATTGGAACAAATCCCCTCTTGTCAGCACTCCACAACTCGGCCCCTCAGCTGGATCTTTCCACTTGTTTTTTCCCTCTCCTCCATCGCGAGCAGACGCACGAGACCAGAAAGGCAGAGGCTCCCCTGCTGACGCACGGGCAGCCCAAGCCATTCCGCAGAAGTGCATCCACGAGGCAACAAACTCGGAGCAACAAACAAACACTCAAAAGTATCTTGACTCGTCGCTTCTTAGTCCAAAGAGTGTTTCAGAGTTTCCCAGCCGCCATTCATTCATCAGTCATGTGGCACGGGAAGACTCTCAGCTCGCCGAGGGGGCGCATCTCAGTGGAGGATTTTTTTTATTTTTTTTATTATCCGAAATGGCAAATTAAAAGCACGGACGAGCTGGAAAACCTGTTGCCTGAGGCTGGCTGAGGTGAGTTTGCGTTGGCTGATCAAAGCAAAGGGACAAAGCAATGTGAACCCAATGGGAACAGTGAGCCGGCTCACAAGTGGCTGCCTGTCCTTGCGGCTTGGCTGTGCAGTGCTTCAAAGGGCAGCTCTGGATGCGCGCAAGTGAAGCAAATGAAGAGCGGCGCTTGGCATTCGAATTTGCTGCAAGTTCACTCGCGCGCATTTGAGACTGGCTCTGGCGGCGCGCAGAACTAAAGCGCAAAACATTCGCCCGCTGCTTGCCCCCTTTCTCTCCAATTCTCGCCCCTCTTCAAGGGCAGCCCGATTTGCCGCAACTCAAGCTCGGCTTCCCGTTCCGAAACCAGTTGGTCCGCTCCGGCGAATGGTCTATGGAAAAATAAGCAATTATTTGATAACTGGAGAGGCGAAATGGGGTTTCTATAAGGCAGTGTGTGTGTGTGTGATGAATGGGTTAAAGGCGGTCTCGCGGTGACCTGAGCTCGAGCAGTGTGGCAGCGGTTTTCCTCCGCCTGGGCCAGTCTGCCGCTTGGCCTTGTTGCGGTTGAGCGTTGAACTTTGTTCACCGTTTCCAGATCGCCCTCCACAACTGTGCTCCAGCTCGGCCGCGGAAGCGCCGCAGTCTCTCGGTGGTAAAAGATGGCAAAAATGGACAACATTTGCATGGGCGGCGCTGGCCAACTGCTGGCCGGCCGGCCGCACTTTCGTGCTCCAATTTCGGGCAAACATTTACTGGAGCAGAGAGGAAATTTCCCAAAGGAGAACCTAAACTTTCGAGCCAGCTGTAGAAGTCCGAAAGGCGGCCAACAAGCGAGCAGAGTGCCCCCAAATGGTCGTCTGTTTGGCCTGCTGCACGCGCAGAGCTCACTGTCACAGTCTCTGGCCAGTGGGCCACGCAGACGGGCCCATCCACTGCGCCAGAGCTCAATCCTCGAGGAAGTGGAGAGCATGGGACGCAATGAGGGGAGACGAGGAAGCAGGAAGTGGGACAGCGCCTCGAGAGTGCGGCCATCTGGGCAGAGTGAAGCCTCGGCAACGAGTTCATCGTCTCTGCCGGCTGGCTGGCTTGCCTGTCCACGATTGGGCCCGTCGTTCAGCTCTGGAGCAGTGTACGAGTGTGTTCGTGGCTGCACCACAGGCTCCCCCCTTTGCCGCTTAAGTGCCAGCTCGACGTTGGCAGTCGACTGTCCTCGAGCGCGACTCGCACTCCTCGGCTGCCAGCCAGTCTCGCGCAGAAAGGCGACAAGAGGACACACTCACAGGCCCAGCTCGAGAGGACGCGCGCCCCCAGCGGGCCAGACGCCCCCTGCGGGCCGCACTTCTGGGACTGTCTCCACAGGCGAGCCTCTTACGCGAGCACTTGCAGCGAGTGCAGCGGCCCTCTCGTGCGGGATCATCATCCTACTTGGCGGCTGGTCATCGAACGGAGAGCAGAGTGCGCCCGCAGCCACCACAGCGCGCAGACACACAGAGGCGAATAACCACAGCGAACCTCAACAGTTCGCTCGCCGAATTTAGCCGCCCGCATTTTTGTGGCCCGCCCGCTCACTGCAGTGAGCCCGTGGGGGAGGAAACTAAAACAAACACTCTAACCATAGTTCGCTCCAGTCACTAGTTAGTTGGCAGCTTGCGCAAGAGTCAGCTGCTCTTCGTTTGCATTGCCGGCCGAGCTTATCTTTGCTCGTAGTGCGCAACCACCAATGACAAACGGCTCAAATCGAACTCAAATAATGGACGCCCAAACATTATTGCCAGCTAACGATGGCGGCTGATTGTCGTTCGCTTTCACACACACACACTTCTCCACTGCAAGCGAACGAACGAACGAATTCAACGCAGGCCTAGCAACTGCAGCAGTTACTTCGCCCACCGACCACTGAGACGCCGATCGATTGTTCTCGCTTGCAGAGAGCCCAAGACCAGTCGAGTGGATGGTCTGGCGCAAGAGGCAGAGGAGGGGAAAAAGTGGTTAGGCTTTGAGCCGAAGTTGACTTCAGCCCGTAAACTGTCTCTGCACCAAACAGGCCCAGCAGGCTGGCTGATCTCTTCTCCTTTGGCCAGTCTTTCCCCAATTGCAAAAGAAACCTCACTGCTAGGCCTGTGCTTTCTGGCTCGTGTCTGCCTTTGCTCCAATATCGAACATGAGGCGCGTCCAACACTTGGCTAACTCCAATCAGATGCAACCAGCCTCGATCCTTATCAGCCGCACTGCTCCAGAGCGAGAGAACGACCTTCCCAGTGACAACAATGGCGAGACCTTTTGTCAAGTGGTTCTGCTCTTCGGTGCATTATGTTCCATCCTTCCTGTGCCTCTCACTTCTCCTCCTTCTGATTTCTCCTCTCTCCTCTAGCCTACTCCTACTGTTGGCGCCCCCCGGCCAGACCTGAGGCTCGAGCATGGCTGGTGCTCGCGAGATTTGTGCGTGCTACTTTGAGTCGGCGGCCGAGCGGGCTGCCACAGTGGCCAGAGGGCTGGATTGGCGCTGGATTGGCTGCCGATCAGATTCGGGAACAAATTGAGACGCCTAATGGAGAAAGGACACAGTTCGCTTTGGGTGCAGCCAGAGAAATGGCTGCTCGCGAAGCCAGAGGCGCGAGTTGCTGTGTGGGAGCTCGCAGGACGAGGAGGAGAGACAGTGGGCCGCAGAGGAGAAACTTGTTGCCCAAGCGTTGCGCCAAGCTGTCTCAGCCTTGCGAGCTTGGGCGCCTGTTTTTGTTTTTGTTTGCGAGGGGCGCGCGCAACGAGGAGGCAAACATGGCGGAGGACGCGCAGCCAGAGACAGAGAGGCAGAAAAGCATAAAGGCAGAAAGGGAGAAAATTCAAGCGGGCCGAGCAAGGAGGGCGGCCCGCTGCTTGTCGCGCCTGCACAGCGCTAGACTCACGCGCGGGCTCAGCGCAGGCACGCGACCCGCAGGCAGACAAGTGTGTGCGCCCTAGACGAGAGCGACTCAAGAGCGATCGCCAAGAGACATAGGCGACAAGCGGCGGGCCCACAGACTAGAGCACAGGCTTGATAGGGCGAGCTAGCTGGCGAGACACACACAGAGAGACAAGGCTTTTCTCTCTTGAGAAGACAGCGCACATGCTCAGAGCGACAAAGGCGCACATTGCTCGCTCGCTGGCAAGGTACAAGAGAGAGAGAGAGCAACAGGCGCAACAACACCTAATGCATGAAGTCGCCCGACGCCATGGGCATGCAAACTTGGCCAGCGAACGGGCTGAAGTTCTCTAGTTTTGTCTAGTTTTTTCGCTATTGCCGCCGAACAAACGCGCTCTCCCTCTGCTGAAGCGCGTGAAGCTCACATTCGCTCCTCTCAGAACAGAACAACAACACACAACTCTTTGTCTGAATTTTAACTCATCCAGCCCGCAACCACTAATTCAGCAGCAACAAACTCCCCCTCTCTCTCTCTCTTTAGTTGCGCGCGCTCCTTCTCTATACTACTATACTTCTATCCAAGACTCAAAGAACATAGCCAAAATATATATGCTCTCGACAAACAGAAACTTGAAATTAATCGTCATACGCATAACACAAGAGAAAAAACTGGCCCGCCCGCCCGCTTCATTCCCGCTCACTTGTTCACCAACCATTAGCAAACACGAGATTAGATCAACTGGGAAGACCTAACATCATCGTCTAACAAGCATCGTCGTCACTTCTTCTTTCATAAGCACAAAACGCTCAATAGTAAGACCATCATCAACACCATCACATGAGCCGAATGTTGTCATTCTTACATAAACCATATCATCTCTATCTATAAGATTCGAATCATCACAAAGGACAAGTTCCGCATCAATACTTTTTTTGAGAGTCAGAAGAAACAAAATATCACGTAAACAACTGAAATTATCCCAGTTAAGCAGAGAAAAAATCAAGTAACTCTCTAAAAACGGCATCAATCTGGCGTCGTCAACATTCACCACGTTAGCTGCCAGCAGCTTAATTGCCGAAGATTGCTGCTCGCCTAGGGACGGCAGTAACATCAACTGCAAGAGTAGAAAAAGCTCAGTTTCAATGGCAACAGCTGAATTGGCCACTATGTTGGTTGGCGGTGATCAGAAGAAATTGGCCTCAAAATTGCGTCATATTGGATCAGATTTTATCACAGAATTTACTAAAACCGAGTGCCTTACCGCAGATTATGATGAACAACCAGACTGGCTGAGGGATAATAAATATTTAAAATGCGGTTACAGAAGACCAACCTATTCTTACATAACCTGTATAAGGTCCATATTTCAGCTTCATAATGAAACAGTTAACATTTGGACCCATCTATTAGGTGGTGTTTATTTTGCCCATTTATGTTTGCAATTATTCAATTCAGCCATATTATCATCATTAGATAAATGGGTCATTGGTTTGTTCCTGTTGTCAGCAACTGTATGTCATATGATGTCAACAATTTACCATACATTCAACTGCCATAGCGAACATATATCAAAGGTTTGCTCCAGAATGGACTATTGTGGCATTATAGCGCTTATTACCTTCAGTTTTGTCCCCTGGATCCATTACGGTTTTTATCTATTTCCTGTATATAAATTAACATATTTGATTGCTGTTATAACCTTGGGCCTATTTTCAGTTAATTTGTTGATGCAGGACAAATATGGTGAAAAATCCTACAGATGGTTACGAGTTTCAGTATTTATATTATTCGGTATTAGTGGTATTATACCAGGAATGCACTGGTTGACATTGAATCATGATGCATTCTTCGTCGAACAAGCTCTAAGGCACTCGTTCTATAGATTGATTACTATGGGTGCCCTATACCTTTTTGGAACGATGCTATACGCCCTCCGGATACCAGAGCGTTATTTCCCCGGCAAATGTGATATATGGTGGCACAGCCATCAACTGTTTCATGTATTTGTATCTGCTGCAACACTTGTGCATTTTTACGGAATTTCAGAGCTAGCAACATATGTGAAACGTCAGGTTGACTATTCAACTGTTTGAGAAACGACATATCACTGAGAAATAGTGCAGTTTAGACATTTTTACTTCAATAAGCGGATATCTTTCAAAGGACTGCCCATCCGGAAAACTCTCTTGTAGAGGGTGGCAGAAAGCGCGAGAGCGAGAGTGAGATAATTTTAATTTTTCTTATGAAATTGATCAACCCAACACCCAGCCATATGCAATGTCATTACCATCAACTAAAACAAATTCAATTATTATAAATAATATGTCAAATATATGGAATCACACGATGAGTATGAGCTTAGCTAAACTTTGAAGCTCTTCTTTATTCTCCATTTCTTTGTCAGTTATTGAGGATTGATAGGTGTCTCTCCATAAGGAGCCAACCGTCTCAAGGATTAGGCTCGGTCCATTCTTCACTTGTGAATCTCTTTTTTGTTGAGGAGGTGATTTGGTGGGAATTTGTACGTTTGAGAAGGGCAGACTGTGATAATTGTGTCTTCCGTTTCCAGCGCTAAATGATGGGAGCCGGTCGCTGCGCGCTGGCCAAAGTAGTTAGACGATCTTCACGCAGTTCATCAGGAGACTGGACATGTGCATTCAGTATCGTGCTCGGCTCCCAAGTCATAATGCCCCATCGGTTCTCCGACAAATGCCGAACGCTCATCATGAAGCCAGAAAGCTATCGAGCAATTATCGAGACCCGCTAAAATGGAAAGGAAAAGCCATTGCGGAGGTCAAACGACTCAATGGTTCCGTTGTTCTGTAGTTTTGGGCTAGAATTGTCCGCCACAACATTGACAGCACTTACTGGACACAGCAGAAACGGAAACGTGCGGTCACATAATGACTCGACAGTTTGACCTCGGACACCAACATCAATGTATGTTGGTCGATGGGAGATCTTTCTCCCAGTCGAACACGCCATTCAGTTTCTTGTGATATTCTGTCTGACACCTTCGAAGCAATCAGGAAGAAAAATGTCGACCAATTCCGACCAGAGCGATCGCCAAAACGCCGCTAATTCAATCAACGATCGACAATTGGTCACATTGACCGTGCGAGAGTTGAACAGACATCTGAAACTGTCGAAGTTGAGCAAATCACAAGTTCAACAGATGAAACAGCGCAGAAGAACTCTGAAGAATCGTGGCTATGCCGCCTCTTGTCGTAACAAGAGATTCCAGAAGAAGGGGGAACTAGAGACAAGGAGAGATGACGAATTGAAAGCAATTGAGATCTTGAACAAAGACATTATCCAATTGAAACATCTTATCAACGAATTGGAGGAGAAGATCTCAGAGCTTATAACTCTTGCTAAGCAGCATAATATTCGATTGGACGCATATCAAAGCCAACCTCATGATCCCGTCAGGGTCGTCACAGATGGTCCATAGTGGTACCCACCCAACACTTGAAGATTCTAAATTTCAACTTTTAATCACTACAATGCGGCCATATTCAGTTTTTTAGCCTGACTAAGTAGAACATTCTGGTATAGGAAGGAACTGATTGGCAGCTGTTGTGGTAAAGAAACACCCTGGAAGCGATAAAAGAGACCCTTGTATGTTTCTGATTCGGAATCGAACGGGTGCGCTGCGGCCAGGCTGATTCGTCCGATCTGATTTGTATTGGAGATCATTGGTCCAACACTAATGTCTAACAATCCACCGCATCGGTAGACAGTGACTTTGCCATTACTATCCTCGTTCTGAACGATTGAACCAATCTGGGATAATTTGAACGGATTGTAGCGGAACATTTTCTCAGCGGTCGGGCGATCAACTTGAAGACGCTCAAAGGGTAACTCTTGTTTTCTTATATTCCACATCAGCTTGGTGAACGCTCGCAGTTCCTGCTCACTTGGTTGCCATTTATCTTTGAGGTTCAAGGCTACATCATATACGAAGCTACCACTTTTGATACTAGGCTTGGGCCAGGAGTGAAGCAAAACTTTTATATCGTCTTTGAAGGCGAGTCTGATTGCCATACCTAACACGAAGCTACACGATCGCCAGTATATCTTATTGAGCTCGCTCGGATCATCGTCCGTGAAGTGACGAAACTTAATTCTACAATCACTCGAGATTGGTCTGTGCATGTCCCAAAGTAGAGGCCTATCCTCTCGGACTTTAGATAAAGCCGTTTCTTGCTCCTCAGATGTTACGATTCCATCAGAGTTCTTCGGTTCGACCACATCTGCTTTCGATTCTGTGTTAGTATTTTCATAACGTATTTCCGCAACAACTGATCGAGATGCCAACATGTCGTGAATGTGACGAGCACAATCGAAGGGAGTTGATAGGTCCCTGTTCATGATGAGCTCTGTATCCTTTCCGGGCTGTGAGTCGATAAAAACCCGTATTTTTTCTATCCTCGCAATGATCGCTTTCTGCCTTTCTAGCTCTTGCTGGAACACATCATTCATCTCTAGATCAAGATCGCTTAAATTTGGTAACCTGTGATCAGTTCGACCCATTGTTTGCTGGGCATCTTTGAATGTTCTTCTACCTTCTCGGGGATTTATCTTGTCCAAATCGTCGCGTGAATAATGTGATACAATCTCCTCAGGGTCGATATGTGCCATGAAACGCTGGTATTTAAGGGGCTTCCTGTGGTTGTAGGGTTTGCCATTCCGATATGGGCCTAAATCACGTGACATGCGCCATCCAAAAGTTCTGATCGACCCATGACATATTCTACCAAGTTGGACCATGGTAACAACAGCTCACTAGTTGTGAAATATTGACTAGGACGATAACCGAATAATAAAAGCAGTGGATATTCCAGGCAATTTAGATAATGGGGATGGATTCAGGATAAACAAAATGGTCACGAGCGCATCAGCCCCAGTTGAGCGAACGTGGACGTTGCCACGCTACTCTCCGGCAGCGCGAGTTGCATAATGACGTTGCTAATCTAGGATTTTCGCATAACCTCCGTCAACTCATTCATCTCTGGACAAACATGGTACATTGTCATGAGTCTCAGCTACAACGATTCGAGCTATTCTCACGAAGTAGTGCTCCAGATCCACCAGGTGGCTGTTAGGTCTGAGACATCTGCCAAATTCGTTCCATGTTTCACATATGATCTGCATCAGTGGACAAAAACACTTGTCGGGGCCAGTCTATTTTTCCGCGTGTGCGAATGTGTTTGCATCAACCTAGTTGCATGCACGCCGCATCCTTTTATGAGGAGTTACTTGACCATTCTGGTGAGCCATCTTGATTCATGATGGACATTGTTTATGATGGTCACACTCTACGTTCCCCAACAGTCCTGCCACCTCCACCACCACCACCACCACCACCACCACCTCCTCCACCTCCACCTCCGCCTCCACCACCGCCGCCGCCGCCGCCATCTTCTCTTCCTGTCTTCGCGTCGATCAATCACCCTGTAGTCCCTCCAGCCAATAATGATTCCGTAACAACCTTACCACCACCACCACCTCCACCACCACCACCTCCACCTGCGCCACTTCCTGGCCCGCCATCGAATGGTTGGAGCCATATATATAAACAAGCAAGAAAACCTATGATATGCCCGAAAACTTCGATGAGACCCCTCTTCTGGAATAGAATTCAAGTACCTGTTGATCGAGTACCTTCAGAAGATGTCAGAGTCGAGGAAACAAGTAAATCTCCGGCAATGAATGAGTCTCACCTGAGTGGCATTTCAGAAAAAAATCCACAAGCAACAAGCTCATCGACAAGGAGGCTTAAATCCTTGTGGGAGGACCTCGAGGAAATTAAGCTCAAAGATGAGAAACTTGATGAGTTCTGTCAGCTTTTTAAGAGAACTGTGACAGCAAACACTCATATTCTCAAAAAAGCCGCTGCCCAAAAAACGAAAGAGGCAGTATCGATATTAGATCCAAAGAGAGCTCATACAATCAATATCCTGATAACTAGCAGACACCTTCGCATAAAAGACATAAAGAATACTGTTTATAATCTAGATATGTCTATCATAGATGTAGAAACGTTGAAACAAATTCACGAGATTGCAGGGACAGACGACGAGATCCAGGCAATTGACAACTTTATGTCGACCGGTGATCATGCGGAGCTAGGCAAGGCAGAGCAATTCATTTTTGAGCTCTCTAAAATAGATCATTTCAATGATCGTTTTAAGTGTATAATGTTCGAAGTTTGGTCCAATGAACAAATGCAAACTATTGAATCTAAATTGAACAACTTCCAACACATGTGTGAAGTTCTAATGAAATCTGAAAGCATACAACATATATTAAGCATCATATTGGCTCTGGGGAACTATATGAACGGGGGCAACAGAGATCGTGGTCAAGCCGATGGGTTTGGTCTGGAGATATTACCGAAACTCCGTGATGTTAAAAGTGCTACAAGTTCTTCAATAACTCTATTGCATTATATCGTTCAAACTTATATCCAGACGCACATTCCGAATGGAATTGTTTCTTTTGATGAGGTTAAAAAACCCCTACCCGAAATTGGCGATCTTGAGCAGGCATCAATTGTCGTCCTCGACGATATTGACCAGGATCTCAAGGGCTTACAGGAGCAGATTGAGAATTGTGAGAAGTGTGCCGATCGTATTGTAAGTCAGCATCAAGAGCCGTTCAAGTCGCACATGAAAGTGGTGTTTAGTAAGATATCTAAAGAGTATCAAAACCAAAGAGATAATCTATTAGAATGTAGACAGATATTTAGTGATATACAAGAATTCTATTGCTGGCGACCGAAAACGCAGCAACCGATAAGAGAGTTTTTCAATTGTTGGATTCCATTCTGTAGAGATTTCCAATCTATTTTCAAGAATGAAATCCTACGTAGAATCAAAACAGAGCTAGACAATGTCAGAGCGAAGGTGACCGCGGACAAGAAGGCAAGAACCAAAGATATAAAAACCTCTAAAGTCACCCCATCCGGATTGAAGGCGAAGTTGAAAGCCAAAGTTTTCTTCGAGAGGTTACGTACATCAGATGGAAGTTGAAGAGATCTGTAGGAAGTTAACCGTCCAAACTGGCCAGTGGGCGCTTCTAGGGATCAAAATTAAAGTCACATATCATGTTTTAATTACTTCTATAATTTATGCAGTAATTCTCATACTTATTTAGCCTTCTCTTTAGCTTCAGCCTCAGCCTCTCTCGCCCTCTTGGCACGGCCGGGCGCCAGTTTCTTGTTGGCTCTGGCTTGCCTTACAGTGTGGAAGGCAGAGAATTTAGCTTCAGGTTCTGTGACCTTACGTGGCGCCTCATCACCAGCTGATTGTTTGCCCTTGTTGATTGGCATGACATCACCACTTACTTGCTGTGCTAGTCTGCATTCTTGTTCGGAAGATTCTCCCTTCTTAGGCTTCTTACGATTGAGTGGGAACAAGATAAGTTTAGACCTGTACTCTTTGAGCCTCTGGACGTTTTGCTGCAAAGACTCAACACTCTTATTCTTGCGCCTTTTGTCAACTGCTATTCCTATTGTCTGGGCAATTTTGGGTGAAATACCAGCAGCTTTCAGCTCTTCCAAAGTGAATCCGCGTCCCAAACGCTGACGCATGTTGAACCTAGCTGTTGGACATCTAACAACGGGTCTCAACTTCTTCAATGGTCTAGGTGCGATGCGCTTGGCCTTTTCAACCCGCTTTTGGTGTCTTCTCTTCTTTCTTGCTGGTTGATCGAACCATGTTTTGATATAGCGCTGCCAATCCTTGTGAAAGTGGGCATTTGGGATGACTCTATTTCCACGAATCGCCATTGCGGGCTAATATGTGGAGTCTTACTATTTAGATCTAGTACTGGGATCTACCTAGGGGCAGCAAGAACTAGGTTATGGTGATAAGGATTACAATATGATCTGCCACCTGGATGGGAATAGAGCCAATTGGATGAAAATCACGAAGAATATTTGATTCGAAGCGAGTTGTGGCACATTGATGGAGCACACTAAACATGTGGATGCATTCAGCACTCTAGGAAGTACGCGCGTGAACATCCCACTCTGCGCTTGCGCAGCTTAGAGCGCGGTACATATGAACTGACTTTTCGTCGCTCACCCTCAGGGGGCTCGCACAAATTTATTGGTTTGATCTAACCAGATAACCGAAACCCAATCTAAATTATTTTGACTCGATCCGTTACAATATTAACTTCTTAAATTACTTGACTCTTTTTACAAAGATAGTTAACAGTGCGAAATCAGGTATCATTCTGATCGATTTCTGATGAAGAATTATTCTTTCCGGGTTGCTCCAGGGGCGAGGTTTCAGGTCTGATGTCAGAGGTTTCACCCTCGGAATTCATCATCATGGGTTTCATCACACCTAATTTGGAGAGTTTCGTGATCGCACTTGCCAGCTCGTGAGCGTGCCATTCTTTCTCTTCCTCTGACATTCCTTCCATTGGGTTCTTCTTTGGCTGCTCGATCTTACCTGTTATTGGATCTAATTTACCTCTGAGCTCACGATAATGTCTATCAGAATCTGATTCTTTGATCTCATGGATTTTATCCTCTTCCTTGAGACTAGTTTCCTTATCATTTCTCGCACTCTGCGAGAGCAATCCTCTGCTGGATAGGAAAGCTGCACTATTACCGAAACCTGTGTAAGTGATGAACTTTTCGGCATCACCGCCACATAATGCGTGTAAGAATTCGGCAGCTATATCCTTTATGTGTACATCTACAGAAGTCATCAACCTAACCAGCCGACCCCGCATTGTATCGTATTCCTCGGGTCGCTTCTCGAAATCCTTCGTCGAGCCTATGATCTCTTCGAACCATCGCTTACGTACATCTTCTTTATACCTGCAAATGTTGGCACAAGCGTTTAATACTGGTAGTATAGTGTCTCTCAGGCTAGACTTACTCAGAGTTTTCAACTGCTGATCCAAATGAATCAAGATTTTGTCAACATCATGATCTGACAGTTGGACATAAACCTCTTCTGGCATATTTGTCAGTAAATGTATGAGGTTAACAAGTAGTTGATCTGTGGGGTCTAGTTTGGTGCCGGTTTCATGCTCAATACTGATATCCTCGCATGAACCCACAACAGAGAACAAACGTTTGATCACCTTAGCAGCCGATTCGGTATTTACACATTTATCCAGAGTGAGATTGAACAGTGTCTTCAAGCTTTCTATTATCAGCAGGAAGTTGTTTTGATTCACGTTCTCTGATTCACGCTGTGTCAAGTCCAATATGGGTTCGATTAGACGATCTCTGATGCTAGCTCGTGAAGTAGAACAGAGGGCAGATAGTAGGAAGATGATTCTCAGATCATAATACAGAGTTTCGCAAGATTCTGAATGCTTGCTATTGTTGCTCTCATTATGGTTATAATCATTCGCTAGCTCCACTTTCAATCTAGAATCGACACAATCCACGTAGGGCTCGACTAGACTCTCCCTTATATGTGCATAGTTAAGAATTAGGTTTGAGATACATTTTTGTGACTCGATCAAGTTGTTTCTAGAACAATCGACTAAAAGTTTGATGCATCTTTCGTCTAGGATATCGTTCTGCAATGTTTTCTCTCTAGTTAATATCCTAAATTCTGTTAGTATCTGTGAAATTTTGTCCTGATCATAGTTGTCTAGATTACGATAGAGATCATCCAATAGTTGGCGACTGTTTTCATTAACATTAGTCGAAGTTTGTTTACCGTGGCCGTCTGCCATGATGCGATTGAATAATAGTTAGCATTTGCGAGAACATTATGAAATCGTCAATCCTATTTTGGCAGATTGACGGCCAATTTTCTTGCCATCAAAGTGGATATGTAAGGCACGCGCAGACTCTGAAGTTTCACAGAGAGTCCCAAACAAAGACGCGTTTTCGCTGCTCGCGAAGCGCGACTCGCGCTGTCTTCTTTGTGCAGAAAAAACATTGCGAGCGGCCGCGCGCGCACTTCGTTTCAGGATAAAAACGAAAAACATATCCAAAACGAAAAGTTTGCTTTCATTAATTTCTTATTTATTTTCCTCTCATTGTTCGAAGTCATTCGACGATCTCGCAACTCGCTTTCACCACATCATCGCCCAACATTCGAAGAAATGAAAGAAAACATGGACCCCAACGAAGATCTCTACAATAAACTAGACAAAATAACAAGCGACACGTTGGAGGGTGCAACTGAAGTTAAGAAAGAATTCACAGAAAATGCACACCTTGTTGCAAACCTACGACATGTATTGGAAAATATGAAGAATAGAATAGCCCTCAATCCAAGGATCAACTATGAGGAAGAACCCCAAGACCCCCAGTTGATGCGACTAGATAATATGCTAGTCGCTGAAGGTGTTGCAACAGAAGATGGCCGTGGTCATCCGATCTCCAGTGCTGCTGCAGCCGCAGCGGCCGCCGCAATAGGTGGACAAATGTCACCTAGTGAAGGTATCATCGAAAACCAAGAATATAAAAACAAATTAGCCGACATTAGAGAAGTATACCACAATGAACTCAGCAAATACCATCATGTAAGTAGATCCTCCTAAGAAAGAGAGACGGGCGCCCTCAATGATCGTCCTCTTGATTGACAATCTTTGGGCTTAAAGCAGAGTTGTTGCGTCCGAGACGAGATACTGCCTTGACCAGCAACAAAAAGACCTTCTCATTCATTTTCGGATCCCTGATAAGCGACGAAAATTGAGTAGCCTCAGATGTAATGAACAAAAAATCGAGATATTCTTCCCCTGATCCAGCGTCGAGTGCCCGCAATCCGTCTTTCATACTTGAGCTCAACAATTTGGTGACTCGATCTACGGCATCCTTCAATAGGTGTTCTATTGTCAAGTCAATCATCTCAGTTGACAGCTCTTTGAGGACCCGGTTTCGAAGCGCGAATGTTGTAGCTGGAATTGTTTCATAATGTTTCAATATTTTTGTCCGATCAACGTTAGAATCTTCAGTGGGACTGAATCGATAGGAAACTAAAGCCTTTTTTCTGAATTGAACTTACCAGATTGTTCAACTATGAGCTTCCAACATGCTGCCTCATCGTTTGGTTGGTCTGGAATGAAGTATCGAGCATTGGAACTGTATCCTCCTCATGCAATAATTCGCCGGCTCTATCCTTTAAGTGTGCATCTACAGAAGTCATCAACTCAACCTGCCGACTCCGCTGTATCGTGCTCCTCATATCGCTTATCGAAATCTTTCGTCGAGCCCCTGATTCTAAGCGATCTCATCGCTTACGTACATCCTCTGGTTGTCAACATCGTGGTCCGACAGTTGGACCTCTTCTGGCATATTCGTCAATAGATGTATGAGGTTAACAAGTAGTTGATCTGTGAGATCTAGTTTGGTGCCGGTTTCATGCTCAACACTAATATCCTCGCATGAGCCCACAACAGAGAACAATCTCTTGATCACACTCTAGCAGCATCATTCGCTAGTTCTATTTACAATCGAGAATCGATACAACCCACCTAGGGCTCGACTATTGGGTGAGGGTGAGACAGGAAGGTATGAAATTTTGCATTGCAGTTTGGTTATGAAAAGGCAATCTTAACAAGCTAACATTTGTGATGAGAATAAGCGGACAGTCAGCTCTTCATTGTTCTAAGCTGCACGATGTGCTAATTCATGTGCCTTTTTTTTGGGGCACTTTTTCAGAGGCAAATTTGCCAAGCCCCATCAATAATCATCCCAAGTGATTGGCCCTAGTTTCAGGTCGCTGTGCAATTCTGTGCTAGTGACCACACAAGAGTTTCTGTCTGAAATCAAGAAGAAAGAGCTTCCAACTTCATTTCAGGCTGCCACCAGCAAATGGAGCCTGGTAGACAGTCTCTCGATCGTACTCAATTGCGTGGAAAGTCAGTCTACGGTGAGTGAAGCTGAGTCTCCGATTGAATTACTGGCCGATTCTTTAGTTGTTATTATCAGAAAAGTCATCCTGTGGCCAGCAGGTACCTACCTGCTCTCTATTCTTGAACTGTCATTGTTACTATCTGGAAGAATTGAAGACTAGGCATCAGAAGGTACAAGTCAAATCTCAGGAAGAGTTTCCATAAAGATGCAAGAACATAAGTTTCGTGAGAGAGACTCACAAGTGTCAGTCCTGCACCCAAGTTTCCTCTTTCTGCGTCAGTTGGTCGCTTATCTGAAGCACCAGTGTCTTTCGAAATCGCTTCTCGTCAAACGTAAACATTGCGCTAATTCGTGTGCACAGATTGATGCAAGTTAGCAGCCGGCGGCGGGCCTTTGAAACCCCACGAGCAGGTGGGTGAATTTGTCCGCAACCCGCACGTTCGATGATCCGCAGGACCCGCATTGATCTAGCACAGCGAGACGGATCGAAAGGGAGGTGTGAAGGTCAAAGAGGGAGGCGGTGCCGGTCCCGCACACCGCGAGAATAAATACGCACAGTGAATAGAAAATCTCATTCGCCGCAAGACTTTCTTTGTTTACATTTGACGACAAGCCATTTTGGGACACACTATAGCTGGCTACCACCGGCCCTGATCGGTCAAGACAGTCCCACTTCTGAGCAACCCAACTCCAGTTGGCACAGCACCAGAAATTGGAGAGAAAAATCCAGCGAGATGGGGGAAAGCATCCCGTGGCGTTTCCAGTGCTAATTTGGACCCCCTCTCGGAGCTCATGTCCATTTTGGCCAGTTTAGCTTTTGTTCTAGGTCCCTTTTGCTCAATGCTCGTATGCAGCAGCGGCACACAGAGGAAGCGGCGGCCCCAAACTCGCGAAGTCACACAGCCAGCCAAACACCAAATCAGCCGGCTCAAAACGGGCTCTGCCAGTCCAAGTTGGCTCCCATTGCGCTCTTTCTCTTCTCTTCTCCTCTTCCTCTTCCTCTGCCGTCGAAGTTATGAGGCCCCTCTCTCACTTGGGTGGCGGCGGCGGTGGTTGTGGTGCCTTACACGAATGGCCGCTGAGCTGTGCACCAGTGTAACAGTCCAATCTGACAGCTGTGGAGCAAGAGAGAGAGAAAGAGAGAGAGAAAGAGGGAGAGAAAGAGGGAGAGAGGGAGAAAGAGGGAGAATCCTCAGAGTTAGAGCAGCACGCTCATTTATCTGACTCCAAGCAGACGCCGCCCTCCAAGTTCTAATCTCGTTTCTCTTCCTCTTTCTCTGGCCCTCTCTTTCTCTCTCTCTCTTCCACTAGCGCAAACTGGGCCGCCTCTTTCTCACTTCTCGCTTCTGCTCCAACTTCTCCATGCCGACAGCGCCAATTGCTAGCAGCCACTTGGAACCGTCAATTGCCCAACACACAGTGGTTCCAGCGGCGGCGGCGCCCAACTCGTGTGAGCTTTGCGCGTGCTGGCCGCCCTTTCTTTGCTTTTGGGGCTCCAAGCGAGAAGAGCACGCGTTAGCTTTGTTTAGTTTGCCTTTAGTTTGCCTCTCTGGCTTCTCGCTTTGGCTCGTGTCTTTCTCTCTCTTCCTCTGGGCCCACACTTGGCCCAGTCCGTGTCTCTTGCTCGCAAAAGAAGGAGCCCCAAGCAGCGGGCGCCCCAGTTGGCCGCGTGCTCACTTGGCGGCCCGCCGTTTGCCCTCCACCAGAAGAGGCAGAAGAGGAGCCGCCTTAACAAGCTGCGGCAATCATCTGCCCGCCTCCAAATATCCCTCACCCAACAGAGAGCGAGAGCAAGAGGCCCGCCGCTTGCACTCTCCAGGCCTAAGCTCTGCGGGCCTTGCGAGCAGCAAGCAGCAGAACTGGCACCTAGCGCCAGCCTCGTGCAGTCTGCGCGCTCTTGACAGCAGCCAATAGGAACTTTTTCAATTTATTCAGCGAGGATGAGGCCAGACTGTGGGCAAGCCGCCAGAAGAGCCGCAATGGGCCTGCCCGTTTTCTCCGCTTCCTCGGCAGAGAAGAAGTGGGGCCTTTTGCGTCCACTCGTTCCGTTTAGCCACACTGACTGATGTGACTCGGCGGCAAGACCCATGAAGTGGGCATATTCAGATTGGAGACTCTCCTCTGCTTTCTGCTCGCCCATATCAGCGCCTTTCCGCTGGATGGGCGCTCTTAGGCGTCGCCAATTTCCAGGCGCCCCATTTCTGCCCATCGATGAACAATGGGCCCCAGTTTGCCGCAAACGTGAGCAAACGCGGCTCACTTTTGGCCCCAGTTGCCGCTGTCTCCAATGTCCAATGGGCGAGCGAGCACAGCCCATTGGACAACAATGGACGCCAGCCAGTCAGTCGTACATTCTGCCGCACTTTTGCTCATTTCCAGTTTCGCCTCTCTGGCAATGCATTGGTGCAGCCGAACAAGCGAGCATGGAAGAGAGTAGACAACTGGCCAGTTTTGGGGCGTTAAAAGGGGCCAAAGTGGGGCGGCCAAAGAGGAGGCAGAATGAACGGCATTAGAGTTGCGGAGACACACAGACACACAGACAGACAGACAGACAGACAGACAGATAGACAGATAGAGAGAGGGAAACGTAGAAGAGAGTGCTGCTGGTGCACACTTGGAACTGGTTGGGGCCTTTTTGCTCGCGGCATCTCGTGGCACAATTCGCACCAGACGAGTTGCATCACATTTGCAGTTGCTCTTTCTGGCCAGTTAGCACGACGTTTGATGGGAACTGGCCGGCGAGCAAACGATTTTCCGCGCTCGCTTCTATCTCACACACACTCACTCACTCACTCACTCAGTTGCTCAGTTGCTCAGTTTCTCTCTAGCTCGCTAGCTCCCCTCAAGCTGAAGCCCAAACTCAAACTCAAACTCGAGCTTCAGGCGCTCTGTGCAGATAGAGAAGCGCTGAATGCCTTTCAACCGTTTGCCATCTCCTCTACCACTACTTTTCCTCCTCCTTTTACTCCCCATCCTCTTTCCTCTTTCCTCGTCCTCTCTCTCCTTCTCGTCCTCATCCAGCACCACCAGAGGAGTGCCACTTGCTCGCCTCGCCTGCCCGCTCGCCGCCATCACTCGGCCGCCTCAGAACAAACTGGGGCGCCTCAGTTCGGCTCGCCATTGGCCAGCTAGCCAGCCAGCCAGCAACACTCACTGGGCCCAGTAACACACCAAGCACGCTTATAGGTTAATTTTTTGCCTCAACATTTAGGCGCCAACTTTGGGCCTCTTTTGGACAAGCCGCCTTCTCTTTTCTCTTTTCTCCTCTCTTCTCCTCTTCTCCTCTTCTGTCTTCTCACACACACACACACACTGCTGGTTTTAGTCATCGTCCTGCTGGTGCGAGTGTGTTGCACAGTGTGTGTGTGTGGTGGCCAAATTAATGCTCTCCCAAGTTGTTCCATGCGCACCATTCTTCTAGTTAGCACTCGATAACCAGAGCCCAATGGAAGCAATCCTCTTCCATTGCATGTCTCTGCAAATCCTGCTCCATAGCATCCTGATTTGCTGCAACTCTTGGGGCAACAATGCACCAGTTTGCAAGTGTCTCTCTTTCTCTCTTTTGGCCGCAACAAATCTTGCGCCCCACATTTGGCCTCACATTTGGCCGCACACAAACATAAAGAGCAACCTGCCAAAACAAATCTGAATCCATTGGGAGCTGAGCTCTAATTGATTCACGATTGATTTGGATCTTAATTTGGCTCGAGCTGACGAGGAAGTTCAGTCTCTTGCTTGGCCAAAGCAGAGCACATTGTGTACATTGTGTCCCATTGGAAATTTGGCCACTTTTATCACACACAGTTGACGACAGTCCTGCTCTAGTGATCAATCACTGGCTCAGTTCTCTCAAAATGCCAACAAAGAGCAAAAGTTGCAAAAGTTGGTTAAATGCTCAGTCCATTTTTTTAACCTTTTTGTATGCTTATCTTTATTATCCAGTCGACTTTTGACAGACATTTGACATCCTTTGATAACAGCTGAAATCAATAGTGGTCAGTCAATTGATCCTGATTATCTAATGCTGGATCAATCATCGTCGTCGCTGTCCTCGTTGTAGAAGTTGCTAGAACTGTACGGATTCTTTTTGCAATGGCAGCCTCTTGAAAAATTGAACGTTGAGGAGTCCATGACCATTCCCATTTCGCCGCAGCATCTCTTGCAACCAAATTGATCATCATCATACTCTTCGCAATCACGGCCGCTACTTCTGCCTTTGACAAAATTTTTCCATCCTGCCTCTGCGGCTAGCATTAAGCTGGCCACTATAAGACAAAGGAAGATGTAACCCTTCAATTGCATCTTTGTCTCCTTTTGATTTTGGTCTCTCTTAGAAGCTTGAAATTATGTTTGGCTTGCTCTTTTTTCTCTCTCTCGATTACCAATCGATTGTTCTGTTCACTGTCTCTTCTTGTTGAACTATGCAACTTTTGGAAAAAATCACTGGCAATAAATATGGCTCGAGTGTGCGGCCTCAAATCGGTGGCTAAGGATTAAAAATAACATCACAGACGACACGTGATGTTTACTTCAAGCCACCACTCGAAGCACCTTTACTCCTCGAGCTCCTTTTGCTTTGTTTTCCGTTTTTTGTTTCCCATTTTTCCTACCTTCCAATGCAGAAAAGCACACAAGCAATCATTGACATTTCCGCGCATACGACATAATGTTTCCCCGTAATTCAAGTGGTGGAAAATCACTCTCGCCAGCAGAAAGATAGAAAGACATAAACGACACGAAAAGAGAAAGAAAAAAGACACACACACATACAATGATTATTTCTGGCCCATTTCAAGCTCAAGTGCAGCTTGGGAACAAATGTCGCCACTTCTTTACGTGAAAATTTCCACGAATTTCACTCTGCTGCCTCTGCACTTCCGCTGGCACGCAGCAAGCTCTTTGGATCGCCTGCATTATGCCATTTATCCTTAGAACTAAGCTTCATTGATCGGCCCCAAACTTGACTCATCGACTGGACTTGACTCGGCCGGAAGTGAGTTGCGCGTCCAAATCTTGTTCCTCTTTTGTCAGCAATGAAAAGCAAAGATTCTCTCTGATTTTCCTGATTGCATAAAGAATTCCTCGCGTACTTTTGATGCACTTTTCATGCGATAATTGCATAAGAATTGCGGAATTTGACCCTAATCATGGCAACTAATTGAAAAATTCCTCCTCTTTTGGCCCAAATTAATCTCTCTTGCACACAGTCTTGCGAACAATTCACAAGGCATGTAATAAATTTGCTTGAGGAACAGGACAAAATAAGGCCCGTTTCTCAGCAGGAAATGGAGCGTATGGTTAAAATAATACACAAAAAGTTCAATCAAATTCAGGTTCAGTTAAAGCAAAGCACTTGTGAGGCAGTGATGATACTGCGTTCGCGCTTTTTAGATGCCAGAAGGAAGAGAAGAAATTTCAGTAAACAAGCAACAGATATTTTAAATCAATATTTCTATGCCCATTTAGCAAATCCATATCCAAGCGAAGAGGCTAAGGAGGGCCTGGCGCGAAAGTGTGGCATTTCAGTGTCGCAAGTATCAAATTGGTTTGGAAACAAGAGAATAAGGTATAAGAAAAACATTGGCAAGGCCCAAGAGGAGGCCAACATGTACGCAGCCAGACAAGCGACCGGCGAGTCGCCCTACGACCAAGTGCCCCCCTCCTCGCAGAGCTCCTCTGGGAACATGCTCAGTCCGCCGCCAAATGGGGCCGGAAGTCAGGACGAGTGGCCGGGGGCGCACCAGCAGTTGGGCGGAAGTAATGGGGGAGCCAGTTCGGCTGAGTATGGAGCTGGAGGGGCGCAGTATTACTCTGACGGCTCGGACAGTTGAGGGCTGGCTGTTGTTTTGTAAGAGCTGGCTGATGGCCGATGGCTGATGGCCGATGGCTGGTGGCTGGTGGCTGGTGGCGACAAGCAGGCGACAGGCAGCACACGCAGAGGCACGCAGAGAGACGCGCGCTCCTTAGGCGCCGGCTGCTGTGCGACCGAATGGGCGAGATTGCGCGCGATGTGTTCGTGCGATCGTACGAGAAGGCGCGCGCCAGGCCAGCCCCAAAACTAGTATTTGTTCCAGAAACTCACACTCACTAAAAGACACACACACACTCACACACACAAATTCACACACAAACACCAAGCAAACAATCAACAACACATCCGAACTTACACGCGCGCTTACACTTAAGCTTACACTCGTACACTTGCACGCGCGTAAGACAGTCAAACACTCAGACACTTTTATTAGTGCTTTCCATCTCCTTCAACTTTTTTATCTCAACTCTCATCAACTCAAATCAAATCAAATCAAATCAAAGCCCCCATCTCCATCTCCAACTCCATTTCTATCTCCATCTTCAGCATCCCTTGAAGATTTTCTCCATCAAATTAGGCAAACATTTGAGCCTACCATTAATCTGGCCCTCAGATCAAAAGAAATCAAACCAATCCAATTCAGTTAAGTGGTGCCAATTCAGCCTGGCCGACAGAGAGACAGAGACTAGAGACGAGGTGCTGCTGCAAGCAGTCGACTGTTGTTGTTGCACAAGAAGGAAACACGACAACACGAAACAGACACACACACACACACTTGGTGTCCAGTCCTCTCGGATGGAATGAGGTGATTTTGGAAGAAAATTTTGCAAGAAAATTTTGCAAGAAAAAGGAGCTGCGTGTTTCCAAGAGAGAATTGCTCACAAGCTCACAAGCTCACTGGCTCACTGGCCGCTTCTTGTTATTGGCGAGCTGGAGGAGAAAAAGAAAAGAAAAAGATTGGCAAATTCTTCTGCAGCTCAATTAGGAGAAAAAGGAACTGGATTTTATTTTAGACAAGCTTGAGGAAAACTCCCCAAAGAGAAACAGACAAACTCGACTGGCTGAAGAGGGAACCTAACTCGCCGAATATTTGTGAGAGCCTCCTAATTGAATGGACTGCTAAACTCTTGTCCACTCTTGTCCCAAACGCTTAGACATTTTTCCAAACCGAAGCAGCAAGACCACCAAGCAGCAAGCGGAAGTGGCCCAAGTGGAAGGCCATTTTGCATTCTGCATTCTGCATTTGGCCTCTTGGCATTTTGCATTCCGCATTGTGCATTTTGCATTCTGCGAGTCTCTTTGGCGCCCAGTTGAAGGCGCGCGAATTGGGCAAAGAAGCATGATGATTGCATTGAAAAGAAAAACGAAAAAGAAAAGGAAACAAACTCCAAGCTATAACTGCTCACAATTCTGTCACAATCCTTTCTCTTGCCAAGCTTAGTCTCTCTCTCCTTCTCTTTCTCGTCTCATGAAGCAACTTTCCACTTGTCTTCCTGCTTGTAGTTGGCTTGTAGTTTGCAGCATTCGCGTGCCCTTATGATAGGCAGACTGTGCGCTTATTAGGCCCCATTATTATCCACTTTAAGCCTCTATTTGCTTTGGGCGTCAATCAAAGTGCATTAGGCGTCATTGTGTTTTGGCGCGTCCAATGCTTGTTTGCCATCCTCGAGGAGCCCGTTTGATTGATGTCCATTGAGGCGCCACTAGCTCACCGTTTGGCTCACCAGTTGGCCAGCCGTTTGGCCACACGAGAGCAGCAGAAACAGTGGGCCGCCCGCGAGGAGTAGGCGGCGGCCTTTTGTGTCTGAAGTTTGTGAGGCGCAAAAGTGAGAAGCCGAACGAGAGTTTTGCTCGCGTGCAACTGCCAATGGTCCCAAACGTCTCCAGTTTCCCGCTCGAACTGGCCGCAAGACTCACCTGAGTCTTATGAGAGAGACAGAGACTGGCACTGGCCGAGAAACAGTGTGTTGTGGCATAGGACAAGGCGCATTTTGAGTGCTGCAATTGTGTGCGCGGCCGAGCGAGTGCGATGCGCCCACTTGCGTGCACAGAAGAGCAGAGAAAAGCTTCGGCCGCTTTTCTCTGCACACAATCTTCTGCACACAGTCTTCTCCATTGCGCGCAAACACAAGCCAAACTGCCATTGATCTGCAGCGCCAACAAAGCGGCCACAAGACAACAAAGTGGCCGCTTTGCACAAGGCAACACACTCTTGACAGTCTCCAAGTTTAAGCGGCCAACAAATGGGCTCACTCTTCAATCTTGTTCGGGTTTCAATCTGTCAGATTTCGCATCAACCAATTGATGCCACACGACAACAATCTCTCTCTCTGCCTGTCGAGCACAAACAATGCTAACAAGCAGCACCAATGATCTCCAGTGATGGATCATCCTGAGCGCATCAACTGGCTCTCCATGGCTCGCGCTCTTGGCCACACTGAAAAGAGAGCCGTCTCATTGAGTTGTCTCGCCGCCCTTCGTCCACATTACACTCTCTGGCTGCACTTGCCACTCGGCCCAATTGGCCTCCACTGACTCCCTTTGGCTGCAATTGGCTGCAATTGGCTCAAATTGGCCGCACCCAATCTGCGGGACCTCCGCAAGAGTGGCCAGTCACAGACACTCCGCGGGGGCCAGTCGGCGGGACCATTAGAGGCGCGTTGCGTCAGTTGGTCGCGCGGCCATTTGCATGGCTCTGTCGCCTCCACTTGGCCGCAATTTAGCCATTTGGGCCCCCCAGAGAGCGTGTGGCTTAGAGCGGCCAGTTGGAGACTGTGTGCGGCCACTCAGCCAGCACCAAGCTCGCCTCCATTAGGCCACACACATTCAGATTGGGTGCAGGAGGAGCCCAAATGCGGGCAGGAATTTCATCGCGCGCATACTTTGGCTTAGAAAAAGAGAGAAATTGCCCTTCTCTTTGGCTGCTAATTGGGCGCAATCACGCGACTGGGTTTCCTGCTGGCGGCATTTATGTGGCCAATTGTGTGGCATACAGCATACAGCATACAGCATACAGCATACAGCATACAGCATACAGTTGGCAAGTCGGAGTGTCGCCAACTTGGCAGAAGTGAGCAGAAGTGTGTGGCCGAGGAGCCAGAGACTAGCTGCGGCCACTTTTGGGTGATGCTTCTGCACTTTTGTGCACTGGTTGCGCGCAGTGAAGATTCAGCGCGCGACAAGTGCCCACGCTCACAGTCTTCGGCCCAACTGGCACAAAACAGCCGCACACAAACGTACGCTCGCCACAAAGTAGCCAGCCCTAAGCTCGAGCGGCGCCTCCTCCGCCTCCTTTGCGGCCAACTTTTATTGCCTCTTTCTCCAGAATGGGCAGCAAAAGAAGAAGCATCAGAGGAAGCAGCAAAAGGAGAAGAAGAAGAAGCCAAAGGAGGAGGAGGAGAAAAACAACAAGCTGCCAGACCTTAGTGGTGGCCAGCAGTGAGCAGTGTGCCTTCTCAAGCAAACTGCAACTCGGCCGACCATTGGCCGCCGCGGACACTCTTCGGCGAGCTTGTGGGGCAAAAAGAATGGCCAGCGGGCGGCCACAAGACAGACAAATAAATGAGCAACCGCGCTGAGTGAACGAGCGCCGAATCAGCAGGTGGCAGAAGACAAAGATCTCGCTTGAGCAGTTGGGCATGTGTTTGGGGAAACTAGCAACAAGTTTCCAAATGATCTGCTCAACACACAACAGGCGCATGAAGCTCGCTCGCTCGCTCGCTTTCTAGTCCTTAGGAGCGCCACCATGAAATCGGCAAAAGGCAGAAAAGGCAATACTCCAGCGCAGTGCAATGCAACTCCTGCCGCCTGATGATAGTGCACGAAAAATGGCTCCTTAGCGCCACAAAAACGGCTAATCTGCATCTGCGAAATTGCCGCCCAACTTCAGAGGAAGCCAGAAGGACCAAAAGGACCAACTGGAAGGCAACTGAACAACTAAACAACTGAACATTTGGGCAACTGGCCAGCTCAAATGCAACTCAAAGCTGCCCAATTCGCCGCCTTTCTCGCCCGAAACCAATTCCAATCTCAAATCTCAATGCTCAACGCTCAAAGCTCAATGCTCAAATCTCAAGCGCCGGCCCATTGCAAAAACTATTTGCATTCCCTTTCCACTTCATTGATAACTGATTTTGTCCGTCTGTCTGCGTGTGTGTCATCTGCTCACAGTTGGAGCTCAGCTCCCATTCGCATTGGGCGGCCCATTTTTGGTCTCTGGACTTGGGCGAGCTTAGCTCAGGTGTGTGCTCGCTTGGGGGCGACTGCTGTGAGCTCTTTGTTGGCTGTTTGTCGAGCAAACACAAGAAGCTGGCCGAATTAATCAAATTTCGCGCAAAAAACCACCAAACGGCAGTGGAAAGGCAAGGGAAAAGTTGAGCTTAGGGCTGCTAGCAACAGACTGTTGCTGCTGCACTGCTGCACTGCACTGCTTCTGCTGAGCGCGCGGCCGCCAGACCTAAGCTGCGGCGGCATCGGTCTGTCTGCAGCAGTGCTTGGCTTGCGCGCGCCGCAGACTGTGTGTCGCGCACTCCAGTGCTCCATTGCGCCAAAACAGTGCAGCAAGGGACGCCTAAGGATACCTAAGGATGCCTGAGGATGCCTGAGGATAGCTGAGGATACCTAAGAAGGTCTAAGGAAGCAAAAGACAAGGCAGACTGACTGCCAGCGCCCACTCGCAGTTTTCCAATGAATCTCCGGCCGGCCAGAAATGGGCACTTTGGCACATTCTTGCGAAAGGTTGAAAAGTTGTTTCGTTGTTAGCTTTTTTTTTATTATTATTACAATGCTTCAGTTGGGAAGAAGCAAGAAGCAAGAAGCAAGTGAGCCACAACAACGAAAGACTGAAATGAGCAAGCCAACTTGGGAGACACACAGAGAGAAAATGGCCTCCTTCTGGCCACTCTTGGTCCTCGTCTCTTGGACTGTCCAAATCCAAATGGGAACTGGCCAAGAAGAAGGAGGCGCACACTTGCTACTTGGTTGCAATTTGCAACGCTTTATTAAGTGGCCGCCGAATGAGCTCGCCTCGAATGGGCCGCCGAGCTGGCAAAATGGCCAGTCCTTAGGTATGGCCAGTTTGCGGCCAGCAAAACTGACTGAAAAAGTGTGGCCGCAAACTGGAGGCACCAAGTCAAGAGGAGAGCATCAAGGCGGCCTCATTGCGCCCTTGTGACTGTCTGAGAGAGACTAGAGACTAGCACGAGCACACTGAGGGCTTCAAGTGGCGCAGCTTAGCTCTGGCCAGTTGGGCGGCTTGGTCGCACAATTGAACTTGTTGCCGGCCGCAAATGGGCCCGCGAGACAGTCTTCGGAGGGATAATGGCAAGTGGAGTTGCGTTTTGTTTCAAGTGGCCGCCAAGGGCGAGCAGTTGTGACGCAAGTTTTCGTCGCTCGCCGCTCGTTTTGCGCCCGAAGAGAGACTCTCGAACGGGGACAGCCCCGCGCACTTCAGACGGCTCGCCAGCGGCGCCAGTTGGACGCAGAGACGAGCTCAGGCAAGGCTTTGTTTCTGCTGGCAAGGCTCTGTCTTTGCGCCGGCTTTGTTGGCGCCAGACTGTCGGCCGGGGACTGTCTGCGGTCAGAAAGCCGCACACAGACCGCCGGGCAGTTTGTTGCAGCTTGTCGGCCGCGGCGGAAGACTGTCCGCCGGAGGAAAAGGCGCAGGAAGGGCGGAAATGGCGCCAGAAGTGGGGGCCACTTGTTGCTGTGTATTTGCTTTCTGTGCCCAATTTGGAAGGATGGAAACATTTTCTGGCGCTGAATTTGGACTCGACTGAATGTGCAAAGATGGCTGAAGATTGGCCCCTCATTTGGGCGTCATTTGGACTCGAGTTGGCCACTTAATTTGGCGCGGGAGTTTGATGGACAATTGACGGTCGGCGGCGAGTGCGTCAAATGTCGTGGCCGAAATATATATTAACATTGCAGCAAAAATTGGCCGACGACTTTTGGTGCACTCGCACAGAATTGCCCAAAAATAGACAAGCTTGAAGCGCGCAGACAAACTTTGAGGCGGCTAATTTGGCCAATTGTGCAGCTCGTCATTGTGTGCTCATTTTGCGATTGTTGCAACTTGCAAGTTGCAAATTTCAGACAAAAGCGAGCCAAAAGCTCAAATTGGGCGAGATTTTGCGCCAACTTTGCGCTAACTTTTGGCCATTTTTCGCCAATTTCTCTTATTTTCCGCCACATCAAAATCAAAAGAGCAGTCAATTGGAGGCAGAAGTCGAATGGAGGGAAATGAATTTGCGAGAAGTGGCCGAAAAGTGTTCGCCTATTCGAAGTTGGAATTGGATTTCCAAATTGAATTCGCGATTGGGATTTCAATCGCGAGTTTGAATCTGCAAGTTGGAGTGATTTTCGAGCGGCCAATAATCATTGTGTCGAGTTGGCCTTAGGTTAGAGCAAGTGGAGATTGCTTTGAGAAGAGTGAAAAAGGAGCCAGAGATTGGCCGCGGGCAGTGTTCATCAAGATAAATGGGCGGCCAAATGGGCTTGTTTGGGCTGGATTCTTATGGAGAACTAGCTCTGAGGAGTCTGAGGAGCTTCGAGTGGAGAGAAGGACGAGCTTTGGGCAGAGAGAGACGAGCTTCGAGTGGAGCAGTGTCCAATTGGGTTTAAGTTTGAGCGAGAGTTTGAATGAGAGTTCAACAGTGAAATGTGGCCAACTGTTGAGGCTAGTCTGCAGACTGAGTATCTCTGCTACTTTGCGGCCAGATCAACTCTCTTGGTCGCGTAACGAAGGGAGTTGATTTGGCCTCTCGTTGCGACAAGAAGGAGCTGCAGACGAGTTGGAATATTGTGTTCGCCTTGAATGCAGTTCCAATGAGAGTTGCCTCAAGTTGCCGAGTGGCAAGTGGCAAGTAGCAAGTGGCGAGCATAAAGCAGAAAGCAGCAAGCAGCAAGCAGCAAGCAGCGAGCAGAAAGCGGCGAGCAGTGAGCAGCAGTGTGCAGCCAAGTGCCAGGTGACAACACGGCTCCACTGGCGCATGATAAGCATATTAAGCCGCCGGAGAAAGACGGACCCAAACAGGGCCAGTTGTCGGTTCTGAGAGTGCGCCTCTTTGCTCTTTGCTGCTTGCTTATTGCTATTTTCTATGCGCCATTCGCGTGCACTTGTCTGCCGGAGACTGTGTGCGTTGAGGTGCGCGCAACAGTCGCCCGCTTTTGCAGAGGAGAAAACGATGCTCATCAGAGCCAAATGATGATGCTGCTGATGATGATTATTGCACGACGCAACTCGACAACTTGAGCTCCTCCAACTTGGCCACTTTTCTCCAACGATTCAGCTCCGAGTGTGAGCTGCCGCCTGGCCCGAAAACAGGCCACTGGCTTCTCTCCATTTCTTCTTATTTTCTCTCCTCTTCCACTCGCCCTCACTTCTGGCTAACCGCTGCTGCCTGTGGGCCGCCGCTCGTCACGTAGGCGCCAGCTCCTCGTGGGCGCATTTCCATAAACGCGGCTCACTTTGCCAAGTGCTGCTCGCCGCCCAACTGGCCAGCGCAAACTAACAAACAAGCCCAAAAACGACGAGACACAAACAGCGAGCTCAACCGAAGGCCCAAAAAGAACCAAACGAGCAGCTCTTCGTCGTCTTCTCAGCCAGACACGAAGAGCTAAAGTTGCGCCGCCAAACAGCAAGCTCGCCTTGCTGTCTGGGACGAGCCGCGAGCAAAGGAGCAAGAGGGCCACACGCCCGTTTGAGTGATCCAATCAAAGGGCAGCTCCAACGATCAAGCTGGGGGCTTGTCTGCCGGCCGCTCACTGTCTTCACTGTCGCGCCCCTCGACTGTGCTCGAGAAGAAAGAAGCTCCGTTTCAGGAGAGAAATTCACTCGGCGGCTGCGCCTCTTTGCTTTTGCATTTGCTTTTGCATTTGCTCTTGCATTTGCTCTTCCGGCCGACCCTTAGCTGCGGCCCTTTCGCCTCTTTTGCCGCTTTTTCGACCGCCGCTCAATGCTGCGCGCTCGTGGCCGAACAGCCAGAGACTGGCTCTAATTGGATGCAGCGCCAATTCAATTGCCGCTCCTCAGCCGCGGCCAGTCTGCGGCCAGCGGTTAGTTTGCGAGCTCTTCTAGCTCGCAAAGTTCGCCTTTTGCCGCCCAACTTCGACAAACAACAGTCTTCCGCTCGAGCTTGGTGGTGATTTGGCGAAGAAAAACTGGCCCAAAAGAGGCTCCTCTTTGGGCCAATCTTAGACACAAAGTTGCGCCCATCGCGCAAGTGGATTGCCCTTAGTGCTCCTACTTGTTGGCGCAAATCAATCTTTATTAATTGAGCGGCTCAATTCCCGAAAGGTCAAAGTTGCGCGTGGGATTTCTCCTGTCCAGCTGATACTTAGCGTCCGAGTTGCTCAAGTGGCGCTCCTTCACGCACACACAACGTCCAGTGAGACCGAAATGGTTTCCGGCCACAACTTTGCCCAACTGCGAGCAACACTCTTCGCATTTGGCGAGCTCGCCGTCGAACTTCTTGCACGATCGGCCAAATAGACAATCCGCCTGGCTTGCCAATAGATCTAAGCTGAGAATGGCCAAAAAGAGAACAATGATCGCTGATGATTTGGCCTCCATTTTGGGCCCAATTTCTCGACCGTAAAATGTCTCAATTCTTCGCTTAAAATGTCTCAATTCAAAAGATTATTTGTAAAACTATTTCAGAAAAGAAAATCATCCTTTGAGAACTCGCCTCAGAAAAGCGAGTCTTCTTTCTGGAAGCTAGTTGTCAATCATTTGTATTGGACGAGGAGGCAGCATTTTGAGCCAAAGATGAGCAGGCAGAAAGAGAGACAGTTTGCGGCAGAGACTTCAAAGAAGACGTCTGGCAGACCAGCTTCTGTCTGTAGTATTTTGGTCTAAAAATATGGAGTAAAAATAACAAAAAATAACAAAAATGTCGTAACAAATTCGTAAAAAAATATTGTAAAAGAAGCATTTTGAACAATTTCCGAAAGATGAAAAGAGGAATAGCTTCATCTACTTGAATTGCCGACCCTAAGGTGCGGCCAAACAGAGCCAAAAGTCGCACTTTACTCAACTTCAGATAGTCCAAAATACTCGCGAAATTGCTCCGAAAATTAGCCTCTTTCTGAAAACTCACTTCCGGTTCCGGTTGCGAAAGAACCGAGCTGCAAAGTTGGAGGTTAAGGCAAACAAGTGCAGCACTTTTTCAGTTTGGGGCTCGCTTTTGATTGCGCGATGTGATGACATCAGACATGAGCTTCACTTGTGCACAGTAGACAGTCTCTGATGGATGGGAAATGGGCGCGAAATTGGCGCCGAGTTGTGAATTGTTTTGAAAGTTTCCTGAATTGTTCGAGAGTAGCACAGAAATGGTATCGTTCGCTGAACTGTTTAGGATAATCCGTTTGAGATAATCTCGACCCGAAATGGTCTGTTTGTGGGCGAGAAATTGAGCGTGATCGACAGAGCTAAGGTGTGGAGCTGAGGCGGAAGCAGTTGAGGAGTTTCTTTGGCGGCGAGAAGCATGTTGAAAGAGGAAGAGAAGCTGTTTGGCTGTGGAAGAAAAGGTCGAAAATGGCAATTCGATTGATGTTTCACTCGTCCAATGCAGTGACTTGATTGAGAGCAGAGAGAAACAGTCTGGAGGGCAGACTGTTGCTCGTGTGTTGCATTGCGTTCAAGTTGGACTGGCACTTGTCTTGAGCAGCCAGTCAGAGCTGAGCAGTGGGAGGCAGTTGAGTGGAGCACGTGACTTGTGCCAGTCACTGTTGTTGTTGCTCTTCCAAGTTTCAGGTTCGAACTTCCAAGCTCGAACACTCTGAACTGAACTGAACTGAACAGTCACGACGGACAAGCTTCGGGCGAGCGAGGAAGCTTGGAAAAAAGTGGGAACTTTTTAAAGGATACTTTTTAAAAGTTTGCAAAAGTCTCTGGTAAATAATAATAAAACATTAGAGCTCACGATTATTTTCGGTCGAAGAGAGTTCTTCTTCTTCTTTCGTTCGTCTAGTTTGGGCTCATGTTTGGCCAGTTTATGGGCAACTGTGCGAGTGGATTATGGTGAAAAACAAAAAGGAGGAGGAACAGATTTTGGGGAGAAAAAGAAATTAGCGAGAAAAGAGGCAAATGGAAGTGCAAGTATTGGCCATTTGCCCATTTGAATACTCAGTTTGTGTTCAGATTATCTTCAGTTTGTGTTCTTCTTTGCAAAGTTTGCAAAGAAGATGCCAAGCTAAACCAGTTTGGGGGCCAATCTTTTGGAGGCGCAAAGAGCAGTAAGTAATAGCAAAGAAGCAGCGAGTGTGTGTCCTTGGCGTCCAGTTGGCCCAATTTGCTGCTTCGTGACGGCCTTTGTCTGCGGCGGCCAAATGGATGGCTCGATTTCTGCGTGTTATTGGCCAGCATCAAGCATCAAGCATCAAGCAGCCACAACACACACACACTCCGCAACTATGCATGACTCGCCGCCAGTCACACTCACAAACATTGAACCTGCAGCTGCCCACCTCAGTCTCTGGCTGGCAAGGCGCATCTTTGTTCTCTCTTGGCCACTTTGCGCCGGCCGAACTTCCAAAGGGCCAACTTACATCGTCATTAGAGGGCCACCATCCAGCTCAGTTGCACTTGGGCCACTTTTTGGCCAAGCCAGAGGGGGCGTGGCCAGGGGAGAAAGTCGGCGCAAAGTTGGAAATTCGCACGGCTCGTTCGAATTTGGCGCTCCTTAGGGTTGGGAGGAGGAAGGAGAAAAATAATTGGAATTGTTCCCGGTCGTTCGGGCGCTTGTCGCTAGCAAGTTGAGCTTAAGGTTTGCCATAACCTAAGGTCTGGCATGAGCTAAGGTCTGTTATAAGCTAAGGTCTGTTGCAGTTGCCGTCGTCGCCTGTTCATCATCATCGGAAAAGGAGGGGCTCTGCTTGGGCGAGAGGAAGCTGCTCTCTGCTGCTTCTTGCCGCTTTTGCCGCCTTGCTGCTCTGGCTAATGGCAGTCTCCTCTGGGCTAGTCTGCGGCGAGCTGGCCAAGAGGAACACAGACGAGTGCAAACAAGTTGCAACTGCGACGACGAGAAACTGGCGGCCAGAAGACACGAGCGAGCGAGCGAGCGACTGGGACGAGCGACAGGCTGTTGTTGGATGAGTTTGAGGCGAATTTGCATTTGGCCGCCGAGGTCAAGGTGCCGGCGTCAAGTGTTCGCCGGCGTCAAGTGGCGCTCTGGGAAAAGAAGCCAAGTCTTTGCTCCAAAGGGGCAAAGAGTGGCCGCTCGAAGGGAGCTCGCAGGAGACTTGCCAGTGCTGCAGACTGTCTGCGGCGACCACTCGAGTTTCTCGTCAAAGAAATGGCCAGAATGGAATCAAATCAAAACGAAACACTTGTTGATTTGTGCCACGCGTTTGATGGCCAACTTGGGCCAACTTTTCCCGCTCCTTAGCTCTGGCTTCTCGCCTCAGACAGTCCAACGCGAAATTGGCTCCATTTGGCCATTTGGCGAGTTGGATGAAAAGTGTTCAACTTGCTTCAAAAGTGTTCAACCTAGTCGCAAATTGATAGTCCCAAAGACTCGCTCGAATTCAATTTACATTTCCACTCATTCAAATTCAAATTCGAATTCAAATTCCAACTCAAATTCAAACTTCTCCAACTTTTTCCGCCCAATTTCCGCTCGGCTCAAATTTCAAGCCCAATTTCCGGTCCAATTTGCATCTCTTTTGCTTGCGGCTTTAAACGCAGAAGATTTCTCACCATCTTTTAGCCAATTTCGAGCGGCTTTCACTTGAGAACAGAGGATTTCAGGCTGATTTTTCGGCCCTAAGGAGCCGAGAAATCGGCGAGAATTGGGCGAAAATCTAGTTCCAAAGAGCGACAACCTGTTGCAGACAGTCTCTCGAGCTAGACTGCTCTTCATCTGGCGTTCGTCCAGCTGAATTTGCGTTCAGATAACAAGCGCAAGTAGCAAAATCAACTCCAAAAAGCGACTGTCTTGGAGGCAAAGACTGTTTCTCGTGCACTTTTTGGGCGCCACTGTTTTTTCGAGGCCAATTTGGAGCACATTTCGATGATTTGCCAAGACTCGAAGCGGCGAGCTGGCTGCTTGGCTGCGAGCGAGCTTGCCGCTCCTTAGTGATGGCCAAGCTCTGGAGGGGCAGCTTTGGGGCTTTGATTGGGAGGAGAAACAATGGAGATTCATTAGGAGTGTTTGGGGATAATTGAGGTGCGCGTAAGTGATGTTTTTTTCGTCAACAGAAGAGCAGCGAGAAAGCGGGAAGAAGAACCATTACGACCTTGATCTGGCGGGCGGCGTTTGTTTGGCAGAGTTGTGTTAGAGAGTGTGTGTTGGAGAGTCTCTTAGGAGCATGTTTGGGCGTGTGTTTGGCGGCCAAGTTGAATGTTTGGGCCAGAGGGCAGAGCAAAAGCGTATCCAAAACAGAGCTAAGGGCAGGACTTGGGCCGAGCTGCGAGTGGCGGCAAAGAGTCGGCGCGTAATGATGGCGCACAGAGCGCGCAGAAACTGCACTGAAACTGCACTGAAAATGTAGGCAAAATGTAGGCAAACTGCATTGAACACAGTGAGCAAAGCAGAGCAGCACAATGCAAAGTGAGTGCAGAATTTTTCGGCCTCAAAAGTGCACACAACAGTCCACAACAAGCCTCACAAGAGACAAGGCAGAGCTCCTTTGGCGCTGCTCTGTTTCGAGACACAAAACAGAGCAGCCTCAAAACGACGAGCGCCTGTCAATCAAAGTGGAAAAGAGCCCGAAAAAGAGCCTTTTTTCGCCAAAATAAAAACTAAAAACCGGTAACTGAGTGTGTGCTGTGTGCAAGCCGCCCAATTGTGCCGACCGGCTTCCAGTTTCCAGTTTCCAGTTTGCTCTCATGCTCACAACTTGGGCCCGCCCGCAACAATGCGCCCCCCGAACAACAACCTCTGGGACACACACGCCCAGGAATCTGGCCCATCTTTTGGCCCTTCCACTGAGGGCCAAAAGATGCAGTTGTGGGCCCTCCACAACTGGCCAGCAGCTAGTCTTCGACGCTGAGCTGAGCTGAACTTGTGGGCCAAACTTGGGCGGCTAATTCCAGCCAAAAGCGGCCCATGTGTGCCCCTTGTTGCTCTTGTTCACGTGCTCCGAGTCGGCGCCCTCCCAAAGCTAAGGATCGGCGCCAGTTTGCCGCCAGTTCGACCTCAGCGCTTTGCTCTAAACGAAATTTTTTTCGCCCAACTTTGCCTGTTTCAAGCGCGGCAAACTCTCATCAACTTTGCGCCGAGTTGAGCTTTGAGCCCAACTCAAAGCTCAACTCGAACGCAGCAAACTGAACAACGCCCCTTTGGCTCTATATGAGCGCCAGAGACTAGCGCCCGGCGAGACAATGCAGTGGAGAGTTTCCTTCCATTTTTGCCACTTCTTGCCGCTTTTTGCCGCTTTTTCCCACTCGAACCGGCTCGCTTGGGCCAGCGAGACGCGTGGGCGCACTAAACACAGTCTCGTGCGGCCAAAAACTGCACATCGAACTCCCACAGACAGTCCGTTTTTGCTTTTGATTGACACTGACGAACTGCGGCCACAAGTTTGCTCTGCAAAGAGTGTCTGAAATGAATCCGAAAAGTGTTCAAAATGTGGCCAAAAATGCTCAAATTTGTGCCCGAAAAGAAGAGACAGTCCCTCCCAGTTTGCTCCCACTCTTTGCACTTCCACTTTTCGCCTCCTTTTTGCGCCTCCATTCATTTTTCTCCCTCGCCCAACAGGAAGTGGCGCACCAAAAGAGGCGACACCAAATGGCCGACAACTGTCTGTCGCTCGAAAGCTTCTCCAAAAGAGTCCAAAAGGCGCCAATCATTCGCCGATTGGGCGTGGCTGCGAATTGGCCCATTTGGACGATTTGGCCGCAGCTAAGGGCCGGCTGAGGGCCGTCCATTTGCGCGCTGGCCGAGCAGAGCAAGAGGCGCCCAAGGAGCTTTAATTCGACCAAATGGGGCCCCATTTCCGGCTGTTTTTTGCGCGGAATTTCGCCTAATTAGCTCCCGAGAATGAGACACAGTCTGCCACTGACTTGCGCAATCAGGACCGGCCGGCCTATTCTAGAGACTAGACACTAACGAGGCCGCGAGTGGCCATTTGTCATCTGGCCAATTAATGGATGCGGCCGCCTGAGACTAGGACAGACATTCTGCGCAGAAGAGGCCCCACTTGGCCGCAGTGTTGACGAGCAGTGGGCGGCAGTTTGGGAGGTGTGTGCCGGTTGCGCGAGAAGGTTATTAATAGGAAACAATTTTTATGTGTCCAAATGTTGGCCTTTTTATGAGCTCTGTCCATTGGGCGTCCATGGAGAGTCTGTGGAAAGTCTATGGCAAGTTGTGCGCATTCTCGACTGTGTGCATTGCGAATTTTGCACAGAGTGTGCACAGTGCGCGAGAGACAGTCTGCCGCAAAGGAAAGGCAGTCTTCGAAGTGCGAGCCACAGTGTGCAGTGTGCAGTGTGTGTGTTTGGGGCGTAAATCATTTGCGCGCGCGCCCATTATGTTCGCTTGTCATCGTGCGGCCGCAATGCAAATGAGCGCCCATTTCCATAGACAAACACGGCGCGCACTTGGCCACAGGGCGCCCTTCCTGCCAGCCAGCGCCGATCCTAAGGGCCCTCAACTCTCAACTCTCAGCTCTCAACTCTCGGCCAGGCTGGTGGCCAATTGCTAATCGATTAGGCGCGTCCACCGGCCGCTAATCCGACTTCGAGCACTCTCTGGATCTGCGTCTGAGTCTGCGAGCTCGGCCGCAAAGCGAGAGAGGCGGAAACAAAGGAAGGCGGCGAAAATGTCCGCCCAGTTCGATTCCGATTCCGATCGGCTTCACTGGCCACTCTGAGGCTGCCCTTGGGCTCCACTCGGCCGGCTCTGAGGCGGCACACAAGGTAGGGCTGCAAGAATCGTCCAGGAGTCTTCCAGGAGGCGCAGTTTGGGCGCAGTTGGCTCGCTCGAAGAGAGATAAAATCAGCCAGTTTCCAATTGTTCCCAAGCGGCAGCGTTGGCGACTTTGCTTTGCTGCCCGTTCGAGGCCGGCGGAATGGCGATCGTTTGCGCGGGCCACTGTGCAGGGGAGCTAAGCTGCGGCTTGCATTGAGTTGCCGTCGAATGGTCGCCGATTTTGAGCTCGGCCCACTGGACAGTGAGCGCGCGCGTATCAGTGATCAGCGGAGGCCCATTTGTGGCGCAAATCGGCAACTGGCAGAATCGGAGAAGAGGAAAACGTTTCTGCAATGGGCTCTGCCTGCGAGGTGTCCTTAGGGCGGGGGAAACGAGAGAGAGACACAAGTTGCGGGCAACAAGTGTTCGGGCGAGCCAGCCAGACGGAACGGGCGGCCTGTGCTTAGGCGCCGCTCGAGCTGGCCAGTCTGAGAAGGCACAGTCTCCAGGAGGAGCCAGCCGCCTGTGGGAGGCGTCTTCGTCGGCGGGTAATTGTCGGCGGCGCAGTAATGCGATAGCGCAGCGGAGGGCGCGCCAAAGAGCCTGGCCCACAAGCGAGCGGCGCGCCGAACTTACTTTTGAGTCCTGCAGGTGGACTGCAGTGCAGAGTGCGCACTGGGCGCAGAGTGCGCGCCGCAGTGTGTGGGGCGCCCCTTTTTGGTGCTGCGCTTCGGCTCGCTTTTCGGCCACTTTTGGGCGAGAATCCGGCGAAACTTGGGCGAAAAGTGGCCGCCCAAGTTTCGCCAGTCGATCGGCGTGTCCGAATGGTGCTCGCAGTTGAACTCAAACTCAAACTCGAACTTGGACTCGAACTTGGACTCGCAATCGGAATTGGAATCGCAATCGTTTGGCGCGCCAACGACAACAAGTGTGCGCGGGACCTCATGTTGTGCTCTGGTGGCGCTTTGCTGGTGGAAGCAGCACACTCTTGGCTTGCTGGCCAAAACTGCGCTGCAGTGGCCCCTCGGCGAGCAAACATTCGAGGAATTTTGAACGCTCTGCTCGGCGAGGAAAGTTGCATGTTTGTTGTTGTGGTGTGCCCAAAAGAGAGAGAGATTCTGCGGCCGAAATGGAATAAAAGTTTGCTCAGAAAAAGCGAAACGAGAACTCTGAAACTTGGACGCCCTCAGCTTCGGGCCCTCGTCTGTGGCGCCCATTCTCTTCTTCTTCTCCTACACACAAGCCACAAACGATTTCTTTTTTGCCCACGAGCAGAACTTTGGAGAAGTGAAAAGTGGCGAATTGGAGGGATAAATCGAAAGGCCACGAGCGAAATACAAGCGAGAGAAAGAACATTTGCAACTTGGCTTTGCATTTAAAACTCAATGGCCGCAGACTGTTGCCGGCGAGCACACCAAAGCTCAGGTGGCCGCTGCTCAGGCGCGTTGAGCCGCTCACAGTCTGCCGCGCTCAAACTCGCGCGGGGCGACATCTCGGCCGCCATTCCGCAGCCAGTCTGCGGCAGACAGCTAGCAGCCAACTGGCCAATCGTCTGCTGCTCGCCAAGACCTCTCAGAGGCCTCGTTCGAAGCGCACTAATTGCGCCCTCTTCTCGTCTGGCCTCTTGCACAATTGGCCAATCCAAAGGCGAGCAGAAGGCCCAAGCTTAGCCACAAAGAGGGCCAATTGTGAGCGGATTTGTCGGGCGCGTTCGTAGCAGCAGCTCGAGTCTAGACTCCAGAGATAGCTTGCCTCCAAGCGGCCAGAGCACAGAGGCAGCTCCCTCTGCTGCTGCTGCTGCTTCTGGCGCTGTCTGCTGGCCGCCGGGACACTCTTAAGCGGCTTAATTCGCGTCTCTTGTGTGAGAAATGTTGCCACTTGCGAGTCAAGTTGCGGCCACTGTTGCGCATGAGCTCTGAGCTTTGCTTGGTTGTGAGCTTTGCTTGCTCTGAGCTTTTTGGCTTCTTCTGAACTGCTCATGTGCAGCCAATCTGCAGACTGCAGTGGAAATTCTGCAATCTGCATTGGATGCTGCAGTGAAGAACTCACGCACTGCGCGCCGCAGACTGGCCCTCGCGCACCGGCCGAACTTCCTAGCGAACACGCGCGCCCCCTGGCGGCCGACCGAGCAACTATCTTCGGGCTGCCTATTCAATGGGCTCAAGTAATGCCGCAAACTGGGCGCCATCTGTCCTTGGAAGCGGCGAGCTTGGCACCAGTTCTTGTTCTTCTCAAGCCAGATGGATGGCGCCCCAGTCGACGAGGAGGACTGCTGGCGGCAAGTGGGCTGAGAATGCTCTTAGCAGAGGGAGAGAAAAAACTGCAGCTGAAGGGAGGCAGCCCTAAGGCGTGCTCTCTGCTCAAAGTTTGGCCAGACCGAAGAGCAAACGAGCGAGACAGTAAACGAGGCAGTAGCAGAGAGGAGGCCAATTAGTGCAAATTCAATGGCAAAGGCAGAGACGCGGCAGCTCAGGAGCCAAATGAGCCTGGCGGCTAATTGTTGTGAGGGCGAAAAAGGTACCTGTTGCGCCCAAGCGCCGCCGGAAAACAGAGCTCCTCTTTGGCGCCGCTCAAGCTCGCCAGGCTCCATTTGCGGCGGCCCTTCGGACTGTTCGCCTTGCGGCGCTCGAGATTTGATCGCTTTTCGCCTTTTTACAGACACTCCTCAGCGTCTGTTCGACACTGTTCCACTCGCCAAGACTGCAATCTTTACGACCAGTGTCCACACTTGTCTCGTCCGTTTCGGCTCGAGACAAGCGCCAAGGCAAGACAAGAGCCAACTGGCCGCTCGCTGCTGGCCATCTGTCGAGCTCGTTTCGCCTACTCGTCTCTCTGGCCTCTTTTGGACACACTTCCGGGCCTTTTTTGCCCACTTTGGCCACACAATGCGGCCCGAATGAGCGCGAGTGGCCCCCTCTGACAAACTGCAACAACAAATGGCCAAACACTGTCCAGTTTGCCCACCGGAAACGGCAGATTACCTCTCGTTTGTTGGCTCATGTTTGTCTTGTTTGCGGCCACTCTTCTCTTTGGCCCAGTGGCGAGTGGCCGTTTGCAGCCGAGCGACTGTCTCAGCTGGTTCCTCTGGCGTTTTTGGCGCTTTTCTGGCCAGCTCTTGACTTTTACGAGCGGCTCTTTCTCGCCACTCACAAGCTGCTCTCTCTCTCTCGCTAACTGACTGGCTAGTTTCAGTTCAGCTGAACTCAAACTGGACACTCCACTCAGAGCAGTGAAGAGCCGCCACTTCCGGCCGGCTCTTGTTTCACTTGGCGCGAAGGTCGAGCGAGCGAGCGAGTGGCCAAAATCGATCATCTTTGGGCTGAATGTGCTCGTGCAAACTGACAGCAAACTGAGGGCAAACTGAGGGCAAACTGAGGGCGAGCTGAGAGCAAACTACGAGCAAACTTTCCCCCATTTTTTCCGCCTTTTTCCACACTTTTTATCGCATTTTTCGCCCTTTTTTCTCCTCTCTTTCCACAGACAAGCTCTCGTGGCAGCCAACTCGAATCGGCCGCCACGAACTGGCCACCGAGAAGCTTAGGTGGCGCTGAATTTGCGCAGACCGATTGAGCGATCAGTTTCCGGCTGCCTTATTGATTCGTTGGGCTCAGTTCCAAAGATTCCAAAGACTGTCACTGGCCCAGTTGCTCGAACGAGACCAAGTTCGCCAATTGATTTCGCTTGATTTTGCGTCCACTTTGTTTCGCTTTTGACTGCTGGATGGCTCTTTTCATTTCAGAGCCACACAACTGGGCCCGCTGGCCACTTGTTGCTCATTGGGCGCCGCTGGTTTGTGCAAGTCGTGCGCTTGGAGTGCACGCCGCCCATTTGTCGTGATCAGATTGCGGACTGCAGTTGGTGGCTGCATTTGGGCCAATTGGCCAGCGAGCAGCCGGCCCTAGTCTCTGGCTGCTGCTCGTTGGAAGTGAACAAAAAACGGCGAGCCAAAAGGAAAATGAAGAAGCCAAAAGAGGTTGTTCATTTGAGAAAAAGTGCTCGCCGAAAACCACCCACTTGAGTCTAATTGTTTTTCCTTCCTCCAATTCGATGCTTAAATTTTCTCCTTTTTTCGCTCAAATTTCCCCTAAATTTCGATTAAATTTCCATCCGCAATCCAAACTTCACCATTCCAACCATTTCGATTGCCATTCAATTGGCATTCAATTGCGATTGTTCCACCTAAGCGTTGGAAATGCAGCAGCAGTTCAAAGCACAGTTGAGCGGCAATTTGCACAGACTGTTAGCGGCAAACAAAGTGGCCCGATCGGCGCCAACATCAAATGGAAGGCCCACTTTCCGCAACTCAATCTGCATCTCTCTCGCTCTTTCTGCCTGTGGAGCTTCTCTCTCTCTCTCTTTTTGGCCGCCGCTTTGCGTGCAATTGTTTGCCGACCTAAATGGCTAACCTCGCGCCGAACTGCCTCGCTGCCTCGCCGACTCGCTGCCTTGCCACTAAGGCCAGTCTCACACGAGAAAGAGATTAGATTATGCCACTGGCGGCCCGCAGACACTCTCTGGCTTTCTGGCTCTCTCTTCTGGCGGCTTCGCAACAGTCTCGTCTGGGCGGCCTTCGCCAGTCCAATCGGCCAGAAGAGGGCCGCCCGCTTGGCCTTGGCTAAGCTGCGGCGCTTCTTCTCCAGTTTCCTCGCCTCAGCTTTGCAGTTTTCTTCTCCAAAAGCTCAGCTGCGCCCGCAGCTCAGTGCTGGCCAGCTCGAAGGGCGCCACAAGCTCAGCTTTGGGCCAGCTCGACGGGCAACTTTGTGCTCACTTTGTCGCTGGTTTCCCTTTAAATGCTGCAACTTTTGGGCACCAAAGACGCCCTCTGAGAAAGTGCAGCTCTAGACTGGGGCTCATCACTGCGGCTCATTGGATTTGGAGCCAGCAGAGAACAGAAAGCAGAAAGCAGAAGGCAAAAGACAGAAAGCTGAAAGACGGACAGGAAATGGGAGAGAATTATTTCATAACACTCATTTTGGCCTGTCTGTTTCTCTGCTCATTCTTGGCCAAAACTCGCACCAAAACACACTGTCCTCTCTCCTCGTCTTTTGCCTCAAACACAACACAGTCTCTCTCTCTCTCTCCACAGACAACTCTCCGCAGTCAGTCAAACAGACAAGAATGGACCAGGTTCCACTTGATGTCCTTTTATTTTTCCTACTCGCCTTTCGCGCTCAATTTAAGACACTTGGCCACTTTTGGCCGCCGCCTTGCTCTCCTTCTTCTTCTCCTTCTCTTTGGCCCGTTCGAGCAGAGGCAAAGCTAAGGCTCCTTTGCGTAACCTTTTCAACAAGTGGGAAAACTCTCCTCCCGTTTCTTTGTGCACGCATTTCCAGGCAAAAATGAACTCGCCCAGAGGGACGCCCGTTGCCTCTTGGCTGCTGTCTGTTACTGTTGCTGTTTCTCTCTCTCTTCTTCCTCTGTCAGTGGTTGTTGCCGTTGTTGCTCCACTATGACTGAGTGCTTGGCTGTCTGCGCGACTGTCTCTAGTGGAGCTCTAACCACACGAGTGCGTCTGTCTGTCCGTCTGTCAGCGATGGGCGAGCGGATGGCTTCGGTGCGCGAACCATGAGAATGGCCGCTCGCACAATTGGTGGCCGCACACACCAACTCCTAGTCTCAAACTCCGCACAGTTAGCTCTAAGGCTCACGCACACACACACACAGGCGCACAACAAAACAACCACCTGATTCGCCTTCTCTCTTCGCCCATTCGCCCAAAACAACGCATGAACAAAAACCAAAGACACACCAATTCTCCTCCAACAAGACACACCAAACCACCTCTGAATCCATCTGATCAATTACAACATCAGTTTCCCCCCTCATCCCTTTTACCTGCCCCTAACTCTCTCTCTCTCTGTCTTAGTCTAGACACTTACATAGACACTTACACACAGATTTATGACCACCAAAGTCAGAAGCTCATTCACTCAAGCCGAATAATTTATATCACATTATAATATTTTCACTCTCCGACCTTCGCCTTCCCGCATACTTATTATCCGCCTCCGCTGGTATCATTATTACTATTGACAAAATCATCATCCACCACAGCTCAGTGCTCTAAAATCATTATTTATTAACAACATTACTTTAATGGCAACAACTTTTTTCCATACTCAATCCAACACACGCCCCCTCAAAAGTTTGCCTCAATTACAATCATGCAAATCACCCCTGTCGCCATACAATTGATCCACTAATATTGGCCATCTCTATGGAGATTATATTTAGATTCTTCCATCCATCATTTGAGTCGAGTCCAGAAAGACAAAGTTGATCATACCAACCGATTTGATATCTCAACCTACCTCAAGCTTATCAACAGAACAACGAATCGAAAGACAACGCATGCGATCAAAGTTTTAGCCATACTTTAGTAGTAAAAATATAGTTCAAGTCCTGATCTTTCTCTTTAGCTAGGTGACAGGGAGCAAAATTCAATGACCGATGTTCACCGTTTGCTGCAACACTCACCATCTGTCTAAGTTAAGATTTTCTTTCTGAAACTCAACTATATAGGTACACAACGTCAAGTAAGTTGGTGAGAATATACACCACATGTTGAAGTATGACCAGGTGAAAGGAGAGTCCATTCAGGGGGAACTTATTGGAAACGTAAGACAATCAAGAAGAGGGTGAAGGAGAAGAAGGTTAACTAGGCCCAAGCTTCGGAACGGCAATCATGAGCTCCAGCAAGTGTGCCAGATGTGATAAAACCGTTTACCCGGTTGAGGGTCTCAGGTGTCTGGATAAACTGTGGCACAAGGGATGCTTCAAGTGTCACGAGTGTAATATGACGTTGAGTTTGAAGAATTACAAGGGTTTCGAGAAGAGGCCCTATTGTAATGCCCACTGCCCACAGGCTAAGGCGACCACAGTGGCCGACACGCCTGAAATACGCCGCCTGGCTGAGAATACTCGAATCCAGAGCCAGGCCAAGTATCATGAGGATTTTGAAAAATCTAAGGGTAAAAATTTCACTACTATTGCTGATGATCCAGAAACTAGACGCATCAAGGAGACGTCCAAGATAATCAGCAACGTGGCTTATCATGGGGAAATAGAGCGAAAGAAGAAGATGGAAGAGAGGCGGGGCCTTAGTGGGGCCGATGAGGGCTCTTTGACGAGGGGCGACAGTGGAATGATGATGGAAAGTGGTAATGTTATTAACAATAACAACAATCTGAGTCCAAAGATCAATAGAAATTCTCAGAATCTCAGCCAAACCATTCATGATGCCGGCGCTCCAATGCAGCACAAGCAGCAGAATGCTCATCATCATCCCAACCAACACCAACAAGCTCAGCAACAATATCAACAAATACAGTTGCAAAGGCAACAGCAACTCATGCAACAGCAACAACTACTAAAACAACAGCAATATGTGGCCCAACAGCAGCAAGCAGCGGTGAATAGACAATCGATACATCTTGATCAATCGGGTGGTCGTCATGGCCAACAGCCAGCACAGCACCAATACTCTCAGCAGCAACTGATACAGATGCAAAGGCAACAACAACAATTGCTTCACCTTCAGCAGCAGCAGCAACAACAACAACAACATGTTAATATGCCAGTCATGACCCGCCAGCCATCAAAACAAGCCATCCTGGCCCAGACAAATCATCACATGATATCGCCCCAGCACCAATTGCTGAACAATAATGTTATCCTGTCCACTGGCAAGCCAATTTCTTCGGCCACCCATCTCATGCAGCAACAGTTAAGCCAGAATGCAATCCTAAATCATGGGCAGCCGCCGCATGGCGCTCAAGTGATCAACCTGCCAGGGGCAAACAGTCACAGACTCAGCATGATTGGTCAGCAACAGCAACAGACACCGGCCCAAATGCGAGCCGGCGCTCAAACCAATGGCCAAGCCCAGATGCCAAATGGATTCATGCCAAAGCAACAGCAGCAAGCTGCACAAACACAACAACTCATCCAGCCAAATATTCAATCGGCTAATGCTCATCAGATATTATCAACACAACAACAACAGCAGCAACACTTACAACTAATGAGACCCGCAATGGTGCAGGCACCACACCAGATGCGAGTGCACCCACAACAAGTGCCTAGACGAGTGTATAGGGCAATGTATGACTATGTGGCCAACGACGTAGACGAGGTGTCGTTTTATGAGAACGATCTGTTGGTTGATTGTGTGAATGTTGACAGGAACTGGCTCATTGGAAAAGTGGCTCGATCTGGCCAAACGGGCATGTTGCCTGCAAACTATGTTACAGAGTTGCCCAGCCAATAGGTGTTCGGTTATTTTAGAAACTAATTATTATCCTCCATGGACAATGCATAATGACGAAGACTGGAAAGGGTTGGAAAATGCGCACCACCATGATGATCAGCCGAGTATTCTCACTTAAAGCAGGATCCTCCACCCTCAGGACATGCCCCCTCAAGTTTAAGCCGCAGTGTGATGTTGAGTCTGACTAGTAGACTGAGTCAGAGTAACATTAAGAATAAGACTATGTATGAATGAATGAGGCTATTCTGAAAATGTTCACCAACACCGAACGGCAGCAGCCTCTCCTCGGCAAAGTATGGTGTCTAGGCAAAGGGGAAAAGAGGATGGATTGGAAGATAGTCGGTCTGCGGCAGCTTGAATGCCTCTTGGTTCATGGTCACGCCTTCGGTGGAGGCCAAAAATGGTGGTGCACAAGCTGAGTTGACATTGACACATGGAGCATGTGGTGCTATCGTTTGTGTGCCATGTGTAAGGCTTTGGATGAAGACTAAATCAGTTAGCACTTAGTACACATTCCATTCTGCATTTGTCGATTTGTGTGTGGTTGGTGTGCATTTCCACCATGTGTGATACTTATTACCATTGGTGCTTGGCATGAATTTGAGTTTGGGCACATTTTCCTGTTCACTCAACTCTGTAAGCATTCAAGCAGCCAAGATTGAGTGAGCAATGCTCTCGACCAAGTTACGCAACTCGACTCTCGTTTAGTCTTTTTGTTGTCTGCTCGCTTTTGCTCGTTAGTTGTCCTAATGTCAGAGAAAATTGCCGACCGATTGGGACTTGGCGCCGACGTGCAAATATAACAGAAAAGTTGGCGCCTGTTGCAATTGGAGAGTCTCCAACTTAGAGCCTCAAAGCTTAGGCGTTCTCTTCAAGTGGCGCCCAGTCGGCCCGCTCTTGTACTCTGCAATTGGCTGATGATCAAAGTCAGCAACATTTCCGCTTCTCTTTCTGCCTCTCCACTCTTTTGGCTTTGAACCTTAGGCTCAGTTCGAGCGTGTCGCCCAAATCGATCGCCGTGAGCTGGCACGCCGTTAAAGCTGAGGGCCCATGTTGCCAGCGTCAGCCCGAGCGGAACCACCCTTGACAAGAGGCCAAGGACAGTCTGCGGGATGGGCTGTGTGAGGGGAACCAAATTAGGGGCGCAAATCAGGCCCCAATCTGGAGCTTTGGGCGGCCTCTGTTTTGAGAGTTCGGGCCGAGGCAAAGAGGCAGCGTTTCAGGGAGACAAAGAGATTCCAAATGAAGATGGTTGGCTGATGTCTGATGAGATGAAAGGAGCAATCAGATTTGTCGCTCAGAGTGGCAGAGGATCCAGTGCTTTGTCGATTTGGTGGTGGTTGGGCGGGAAAAATGGATCAGATAGAAAAGATTGTGGGCGGCCAGTGTATGTTGTTGTGATCAAATTTGATGATTAAATTCGGCTCAACAATCGGGCATAATAATGGTTCGATTGTGTTGGGGTTTGTGTGTGACTAAGTTGGAAATCGGACGACAATCTTTTTGTGTTGCTGTTGGTTGGTTGATGATAATAAATGGAAGAGAGTGAAATTGGATTGGCTTAATGAGTTGTGATAGGTTTTGGCTTTGTGTGTGTTTTTGTTGGAAAAAGTGTGCGCGCAAATGTGTGCAAAATTGAATGCAAAACTGTGTGCAAATGTGTGCGCAAAGATGGCCAATGTTGTTGTTCGATTGGCGCTCGAGCGAGTCTCTTTTGCGCGAGACTGTCTCTTGCGTTGCCGCCAAGCTCAGAGGCCGCAATGAGCCAGCGCCGATCGATGGCAACAATCGGGCCGCCCATTGTCTCGGCCGGCCGGCATTTTGTGTCGCCCGTTTTGTGGGGGCCGCCCGCAGCTCCACGCAGGCACTTAGGTCTCCTGGTTGCCGCTCGTTTGGCCGCCGTGGGCCGCCCATGGAAACGGGCCTTTGTCTGAGTGTTTGTGGCGGCGACCAATTCGCACCGAAGGGCACCCTCGGCACCAATCCGGGTCCATAAGTGGCCCGAAATGGCCGGCGAGAGGCGCTCACTCGCGTTCACTTGGACGCGCCGGGCCGGCCTTGGCAGTTGCTCGCTGGGCCCGAGCGGAGGGGCGCGACACTTGTTGCCGGGCCGCCGGAGCCTTGGGGGCGGCCAGCAACCAGGCTCGAGCGCGAATGTCAAGCTGAGGGCGCTAGTTGGCGCTTGGAGCTCGCAACTGTCGAGTTCCAAGCGCACCCTTAGCCTCGCCGCCACAACGACAACAAGAACAACAACAACAGCGACAACAACAACACGGGCGCCCAACTATCTGCGCTGTGGAGCCCGGCGGATGATGATGATTCATGGCGAGCGTACGAAGCGAGCGGGCGCATTGCAGCGCCCCACAGCCACCAAGGCAAAGGCACAAGGCACAAAGCACAAGGCATAGGGCACAAGCCGCAGCAGAGGCACAGGCAGAAGCACAGGCGAGCGACAGAGAGTCTCTTGGAAGAGGATGATGATAGTTTGATGGCTCGCCATCAAACCATCGGGCTGCATGGAAGGCAGAGAGGCGGAAAGACAGAAAGGCAGAGGAGCAGAGACAGAGGCAAATGGAAAGGCAAAGGCAAAAGCAAAGGCGAACCTGTTGGGCTTGGCATGGAAAGGAGTGTTGGGGCAAAAGTGTTTGTGTAAGCTTTGTAGCGCGTGCGCCTTTTGGCGTGGGACTGCTGCTGCGTGTGAATGTATTTATGGCTGGCTACTGTAGTGTTTGGGGCGCTTGTTGCGGCCGAAGAGCAGCGGCGGGCGAGTGTTTGCCGCACACAGTCTGCAGTGGAGAAGCATTGGGCGCATTGCAATTTGCACTTTGCTCTTTTCCACTTGGCGCTCCATTGGGCTCCATTGGGCGCCAGTGGCTGACTGAACATGAACAGGAGGAGACAGTGGCTGGCTGGCTGGCTTGCTTGAGAGAGGCGCAAAATGAGGAGACAAGTGGAAGAGCATCCACTTGGCTGACAAATGTTGTCGCGCGCGCGCGCAACACTAAACCGACACCAAAAGGAGGCGGCGGCGGCAGATGGAAGAGGGAGAGAGAGAGAGAGAGAGAGAGAGAGAAAAGGAGGAGAAAAGGGAAAAAATGGAAGGCTTTTGTGGCCGAGCTCACATTTTGGCTGAGAATTCATAACCAGTGGCAACAAACAAACAAACAAACAACGAGAGCCAGCGAGGAACAAGAGTGGCCAAAAATACGAGGAAACAGCAGAGAGAGCAAATTGGCAAGCGAGAAGAAGAAGGAGAAGAAGAAAGAGAGAGATCTACAGACTGTGAGTGGGGGAAATCGAGCCGGCCTATTGGCTAGATGGATGCTTGGATAAACTGATCGACAGGCAGATAGAGAGATAGAGAGATAGCAGCAGAGGGTAGCAGCAGAGAGAGGCAGAAGGCAAGAGATAGCAGCCGATAGGTTGATAGTAGGGCCGCAAGAGAGCTAAGGGCGCGAAGAGAAGCGCGAGTGATATTTGATTATTGGGCTTGTGATAACCAGGAGGACAAGTTGGTAATTCCGAGCCAAAGTTTAGGCTCAAGAAGAAGAAGTTTGCGAGCATTCAAATCGATTGGTATCGCACCACGAGAAAGAGAGAGAGACTTGTTTGCGCAAACTCGAGCCAGAAAGTTTTTCGCATTTGTTTTTCGTCTTCTGGCAAAAAATAATAGCCAAGCCTAAGCTGAAGAGACGGTCTCGCTCTTTGGGCAAACTTTTCTCACAACTTCCACCAGTTTTTCCACTTGGCTTGCCGCTCATTGTCGCACACACTAAGCCCAAATACTAAGCAAGTCTAACCCACACAAACACTTGTTCTGCACTTGTCAGCGCATTGTGAGCTGTGATTTGTGATTTGTGATTTGTGATTTGTGATTACCAAATAGTTGCGCGCCCGAAGATAGTTAGCCCCAAAAGAGCCACATAGACACACACAGAGAGTGGCCGCCAAACAGATTGTTATGTAAATGCAACAAACTTGGTTGTTTTTTTTGCCTCCAATTCTGCTTGTTCTCATCTTGTCAAGCTGGACCTTGTTGTTAGTTAGTTGTTCCCTTTTTGTTACTGTCTTGTCGCTGCTCAGTTCAAGTGCACACACACACACTTAGTCAAACACACACACAAACCAGGAAGAAGAAAGGCACCTCAAGAGACAGCATCAAATGGTGATAATTAGACTTGGCTTGATAATCAGACAAAGAAGTGCGTCCATTTCATGAATATTTGCTAAAATTTCCATTGATTTTCCGCCGCAAATTTTCAATTTGAAGCACTAAAGCGCATCACTGCGATCGGCAGCAGCAAACAGAGAGAACAGAATTCAGAAATTTCAGATTTTCGTGCTAAATTTGTGCCAAAAGAGCCAAGCCAAAGGGAAAAACTCAGCGAAAGAGTGACCCAACTCAACAGGTGATCCAAAGAGCCAATCCTTTGCTGTGATACAATCTAAACGACCATTGAGCAGAGATAAATATAAGGAAATATTTGAAGAGAGGGGAAAGAAGAGCCCTAATTAAGAAGGAAAAAGTTGAATTGAAGTGAGATTTACAGCTTCAGATTTAGGTCGTCTAATTTCTTGAAGAAGAAGAAGAAGGAAGCCTCGACTAATGATTAGGGTGATTCAAGAGCAGGAGAAGATTTTCCCACAGTCGAGCCTGGTTGGCCGCAGCGATGAGGCCTCTTTGTTGACTTTGGAGGGAGAGCCAAACGATGAGCTAGGCAAGAAGGAAGTGGAGAAGATTTTGGGCCAGTTGCGCGACGATTTGGGCGGCACTTTGGAGCTTGGGCTTGGGTGCGCTTGGCGGCGAGAGACTGTCTGTGGCGCGAGTGCGACTGGCCGGGCCCAAAAGGAGGGCGAGGAGAATCTGCGCATGACGAGGGGCCAGCAACTGTGCTCGGCAAGCAGCACCACCTCAACTTCAAACCCATTCGAGCGGTGCGAGCAACAGTGGCTCGAGCAGCCGCAGGGACAACACTTGGACCGCCGCCAACAGTCTTCCGGAATGGCGAGCGGCCAGTTCGCGCTCCACTTCGACCAGCAGCAGCAGCAACTGACTCCGCTGGACACGAACGTCAACCTGCTGAACGTGCACCACGCCGGCCAGCAGCCCCAGTCTCACGGCCACACTCACACTCACACTCACAGCGAGCCCCAAAGTGCGGCCCACGAGCACCAGCAGAGCCACCCACTTGGCTTGGCGGCCGCCCAGCATAGCGCTCAGCATGGCGCTCAGCATGGCGCTCAGCACGGCCAGCAGGCCTTCGAGCGCGCCGAGCCGAGCCAGCTGGCCAGCCCGCAGCTGCAAGTGTATGCGGCCACTCCTAAGGGCCCGGCCGCCCCCAAGAGCAGCGTCAAGCGGCCGGTCCAGCAGCAGCCCATGCGCTGCAAGCGCAACTCGGCCGGCCGCCCGCTCGCCGCCCACCAGGTGCGCGAGCTCGCCGGCCACACTCTGCAGCTGAGCGCCGGCAGCGCGCCCACTCGGCCCAGTCCCCTCCTGCTGGCCGGAAGCGGCTTAGCAGGAAGCGGAAGGGGCGCCGGCCAGCAGCACGCCAGGGCCGCAAGCGACGGCGCTGCAAACATTCTGGTCCAGCAGCAGCAGCAGCAGCAATCTCAGCACAGCCAGTTCCAGGCGGCCGGCGAGCTGCAGGCCATGTCTGACCATGTGAGGACTGTCTCCAAGCAGCAGCAGACAGTCAATGGCAACCCGCTGGAGGCTGCCCAGCCGGAGCGACGCACTGCCCACAATGCAATCGAGCGCAGGTACAGATCCTCGATCAACGACAAAATCGTCGAGCTGAAGAACATTGTGGCCGGAAGTGAGGCCAAGCTGAACAAGTCGGCGGTGCTAAGGCGCGCCATTGACTACATAGCCAACCTGGAGCAGCTGAACAAGAAGCTGGAGGAGGAGAACATGAGTCTGCGCTCCATGACGTCGATGGCGAGCGAGCGGCAGGGGCAAGGGTGCGAGCGGGCCCACTTTGGGCCCAACAAGGAGCCACAGCTGGACGAGAAGCGGCTGGTGGAGGGCCAGCAGGAAGAGCAGCAGCAAGCACCTGGCCAGCTGGGCCAGCAGCAGCACCTGATGCTGGGTTGCCAGTCGGAGCCGCCAGAGGGCGCGCCTGAGCCCAGCTACAGACTGGCGGCGGGCGACGTGCACCAGGCGCACCACGCGCACCACACGAACCACACGCACGACGCGCACCAGCAGCACGCGCACCACCCGCAGCAGCACCACGAGCAGCACCTGCACCAAGCGGGCGCCCCCCTGCACCAGCACGAGTTCGCGCCCGCCCACTGCACCAACTTCGCCCCCGACCAACCGGAAAGCGCCGCCCACCTGCCCATGGAGCCGATGGAGCTCTACCACCAGGAACACCACCAGCTGCACCACCACGATCAGCACCACCACGATCAGCACCAGCACCATCACGAGCACCAGCACCACGCCCACCTGCAGCAAATGTACTCGCCCAATGGACACCCCGACCAGCAGCAGCAGCACCTCGACCACCAGAGCCAGCTGGCGGCCGCCTACCACGACGAGTCCCCAGTTCATTTCGTCGGCCACAAGCGCACCAACTCGAGCTCCTCGCCAGACCAGAGCGGCATCAAGGCAGAGCCGGACTCGCGCGCCCAAACGCCGCTCGCTGGCCACCTGCAGCAGCAGCTCCTTTGCGCCCAACAGCAACAGCAACAGCAACAGCAGCAACAAGGCAGCCACATTGAGCCTCAGGAGACGCTCGAGGGCCAGCTGGCCAGCCTCGAGCAGCGCCAGGAGCACCACGCCGGCCCCAACGAGGCGCAACAACAGCAACAGCAACAACAGCAGCAGCAGCAGCAGGGCCAAATTGTGGGCGACAACTCGAACATGTTCATGAGCTTCAAGGAGCACCTGCCCGAGTGGGGCTGGAAGAACTGGTGGTTCGGCAAGGGCAGCCAAAACTGAGCAGCCAAGGTTAAAGAGACCACCTTTAACCTTTGCTAAAGAGACCAATCTGGGCCTCTTGGAGTCCCATTGAGCTCCGATTGGACTCCATTCGGCGGAAAGGATGAACAATGAATAAAGTCGACTGGCCCCCCTCTTTCCGGCATGATAGACCGCCGGCCGAGAGCCTGGAAACTGGCAAGACGGGCGGTCCAGCGCGGCAACCAGACGAGAGGGTGGTCCTTCCCTTCGCATTTCTTTCTCTTTCTTTCCGGCCGCCAGAAGCGCTGTTCTGGCCAGTCGAAGTCTGGCTCTTTCCAGCTGGCCAGTGGAGGTCGAAATCGAGCTCGAGATGGAACTCCATTTCCAGTAGAGATCGACAGGCGAATGCAAACGAACGCACAGCTGGGCCCCATTTGTAGTGGTCCAGCAGGAGTGGTGCGCACTGTGAGCTGCAGCAGCAGACTGGCCGGTGCCAAAGCAGAGCTGCGGCCCAATGCGCGCGAACTAATGAGCGCCAGTTGGGCCCACAGTTCGCTCGCACGGCCCACTGCTGCTTGCAGACTGCAGCTCGCAGACTGCAGCTCGTCCACTGCAGCTCGCACATTGAACATTGCGCCCCGCAGACTGTCCTCCGCCGCTCGGCCCACTGAGCCCGCTTTTTCCCGTCGGCGCAAAGGGCGACAATTTTCCATAATCAACTCGGCTGCTCGACGCCAAAACCAACAGCCGGCCACCATTGCTCTCTGGGCGGCGGCCACAAAGAGGAGGCGGCCGCCCAGAGCGCAAAGGGAGCCCGAGCGGCCAGTTGGAATCAATTGCCGCCCGCCGGCATCAAGTTAATAAGTTTCCCCGCCGGCGAGCTGCCCGTGCTGGAAACCTCCCATGCTGAGGACTTGCATGTAGGATGTAGCATGCAAATTGCACACACAAACACACTGCAGCTTCGCCTCCGCCTGCTCTGCGGCGGCATAATTTCTGGCCACCATTGGGCCGCCATTCTCCGGCCGCCCAAACTGCCGCCCACACTGCTCGCCAGTGGGGCTGCCCCGAACGAGCGGCTGACCTCCGCGCGTCTGGCACCGAAATTGCGCAATTTGGCCCCTCCAGTGCCTCTGTGGCTCCTCCTCGGCCGCCCAAAGACTGCCTGGCGCGCTCCTCGGCCGCCAAAGAGCAAGCCCGCCAAGCAAAACAACCATAATCTCGCCCCTTAGGCCGAACACGCGCCCTCAAGATCGATAGGCAATTGGGCCAGCGTCGTGCTCTGGCCCAACGACCAACGACCAGCGACAGTCCAAGCGGACCTGCTCGAATGGGCCTCTGGAAATGGGCGAAATTGGCAAAATTGGCGCCGCTTCCGTGCGCGCGCGCTAATGCCCGTCCAATTGGGCGCCGCGATGGGCAAGCTATGCGGGCGGCGACCAGCAGCGGACAGGAAATGGGACGCGCTTCCGAAGAGGCCGGCTGGGGATCTGGAGCGGCGCCACAGTCCGAGTGGGGCCCCCACTGCTTCGCACACAGCCGCCAACTGTCTGCCGGGCTTGCGCCATTGGGCGGCCGCTGCACTGCGGCGGGCCTTCTGGTGTTTGGGCTGCACACGCGCAGACAGACTCACGCAACGCGTCTGGGGCCAAATGCCCCGAAAGGCGCGCCCAGTTCGCCGCTCTTCTCCCACCCAAGTCCCCGCAACCACAATTAGAGTGCGCCTCCACTGCGGACCAACTGGCGCTTTTCTCGCTCTCTCTCCTCACGCTCTCTCTCTTTGCCCTTACCTTCGCACCAGGGCTTAAGGCTGCCGGCGCTTCTGCTCCATCGGCGCACGGCGGCCCAGCACGCCGAATGTGTGCCTGAGAGGACAGGCCTCAGAGGAGTGAAAGCGAGAAAGCGAAAAGGCACCGTCACGAAGTGTTGGGCCCAGCTCGAGGTGGTGGCACTGCGGGCGCGCTTCGGCACAAAGGCTGCACAAAGTGTGTAGATGAGTTGCCTGGTGGGCGTTGTGCAAGCTGCGTGTTCCTGTGGCGCGAGTTCGTCGGCGAACCAAACTGGTCTGTTACTGTATGATGGCGCCTCTCGCAAAGCAGCCAGCTCCTCAGGGCAAAGCAGCGGCCCACTGAACTGGGGCCAGTCTTTCCCCCGCGCACAGTCACAGGCAGCCAGTTATTACGGCCAACACTTTTGCACGAGTTCAGTGGCCACGAGCGAACGAACGAACGAACGAGAGAGCGAACCTAAGGCACCGAACGGAGAGAGCGAATGTGCGCGCAAGTGTCCGCGTTGCTCGCCTCACAAATCCAAAGCTGGGCCCCTCACCGCTGCACTAGTCGCTCGGCCTGGCCTCTGCAGCCAAACGGGTAGGAGTCGCTAGAGAACTCGGCCCAAGTGAAAGCTCACAAAATTCCACCTCTTCGTCATTCGCTCTTCAATCCGGCAAAATGTATACAAGATTCAAAATTTATCACTATCAATCGGAAGAAATTCGCCCAATTTTGCCAACAATCATTTGTCCGACCAATGTCAAGTTTTGACTTCAGCACCAAGGGTTCAGAAAATTCCATAACAACACTCAGTTGGGCCGAAGAGCCTCCAATCCAAAACTCACGTCTTCCAGCACGATAATAAATTATGAACCGACCATTCTAGATTCTTAGATACTAGTTGGACACGAAGGTCGTCCTTTCTGCCAGGCAAATTTGCACCCAGGTCGCCATTCCTTCACTCAAAATGATTTCACCCAAAGCACCGGGAGTGACGATAACAACTCTCGTGGTGGTGATATGTTGTTATGCAATCGAGAGCAATGCATATCTAATCCATTATCAACAACAGCAACTACAGCAGCAGCAACAACAACAGCAACAACAGCAACAGCTCGCTCAAACGCAACAGCAATCACAAACACTGCCTCAACAAGGTTTCAATACTCTCATGAGTCTCTCACAACAATCACAAGCGCAGCAACAATCGACACAACCAGTCAACAATCAGCCACCACCAAATAATCATCTTGCCAGCCCTAATCTACCACCGTTGACGAACAAAAAAGATGAGCTGAATCTTGCAAACGGTAGAATCTCTGATGATGACATGATGGCGCCTAGCTCTCACTCTCGCGGGCCCGTCCCAATGACACAGTCTATTGACTCTCGTGACGTTGCTCCCGTTTTTCGCTACCATGGTCTAGCTTTGAATGGGACAACGGTGAAGCTTGTCTGGAATTTGCTAAGTGGTTTTCACGCTGACTATTTCGAGATAAAATACGGACCCATTCCGGATGGGACTGAGGTTTACTCTGTCAATCTCAACGGAACCGCAAGAGATTTCACCATTCATCAGCTTCAGCCAGACACTTTGTATCAATTCCGCCTCCAAGGTTTTAGTAGCGACCATGCCTACAAGCCTCAACTAGTTGCCGTCAAGACTCCGCCCGCTAATCATGTAACAAAGGTTTCCACAGACTACATCAACAAAGAGCTCACCCCTCTTGGAGTGAAGGCGGAAGCCAAGTCCAATCAGTCTATCCAGTTGACTTGGACTGAGCCAGAAAAACCGGCCAACATCAGAAACTCTGTCCGGGTTAACATAGTTAGATACTATGTGAACCCTTCGGCAGTGCTTGCTAGTATGAATAATAGCACCAATGAGACATCGACTCAGCCACAAATCAAGTATCACTACTTAAACGCAACGACAAATCCGGGAGAAAGTAGGCTTATTGTCCAAAGACTCAAGCCTGCAACTGAATATGCGTTCGCAATCAAGACCGCCTATTATACGCCAGATATGAAAAGGATCTTCACCCAGTCAGCATTTAGCATGGATACGATTGCCAAGACTTTCGATCTTGAGCCTTCGCCACCGCGAAACTTCAATGTCCAGGCGCTGCGCGAAGACGGTCAAGGCGGGCAAAAGCACAAATTAGAGCTGACTTGGATGCCACCAGAGTCCCCGAACGGTCAGCTACGAGGCTACTTAATCCTTTTCACTCACGATCCAAAAGTACCAGATGATACGTGGTCTCGGATAGCAGTTAACGATTCGAACATCAATAACTGGTACATAACAAATCTCAAATCAGGAGCTAGCTACTACTTCAAGATGCGAGCTATCAATCAGAAAGGCCAGAGTCCCGATACGGAGACTCGCCTCTATATTGCTCCGGCCCCCTTGGTGCCATTAGACAAGATGGTTAACGGACCGATACCTGCAAACAATCTCCTGATGCTCATCGTGATTTGTTTGGTCACCATATTATTCATACTATTCCTGGTTGTAAGTAGACTCTTCTGCAGCACTAGGCCCAAGACCCGTGGCAAGATGGCTGCAAAATTGAATGATTCTACTGAGAATGATTCCAAGATCAGCTCCGGTGCACCAAAATTGAATGGTTTTGCTCCGAACAATTCGAATCTATCGTCTACAGTAACAAATCGTGTCGGGACTTTAGCACGAGTGAACCGTCGAAATCATTCATCGTCCGACCAGAACAAGGCTGATTTCTGGATCAGTGCCATAGATCAGCAACAACAGCACGATATCAAGTCCAATGCATCAGAAAAGAGTAACAGTGAATTGAACATGGCCATGGTGTCAATACAGAGAGAATCTCCTCAGTTCACGCAAACACAACTAGCGCCAGCCCTTCCAGAGTATCGGTTTGGCAACCAGAATGCATCGGTTGGAGAGCATCAATTAATGCAACGTGTTCAACAACAGAGCCATTACCACACTGGACACCAATTTGCTATACCTCCTGGTCCTCTAGCTTTTGATCAAATGGATAATGCCACTGCTTCCGGACTGATGACGCTCAGCAAGCGTCAGCACCAGCAGCTACAGAAGTATCAAATCCAATTTTCCAATAATATGGTACCCCATTCGACAGCATCAGGTCAAATAAGCGCTCAAGCACCTTCTCCCCATCAACAGCCTCCACCGCCGCCACCGCTTAATATTGAGCACCAGCACCAGAATCAGCCCTTGTATGGGACACATCAACCATTAGGAAACACTCGTAGTTTACGCCTACATCGACCAACCCTTTATGATCCTGTCTCAGGTGCTTTCGTGCAAGCTAGCGAGCCTGATCCACCGAACTACAACTCGCACCTCAACGGTTCTATGATGAATTCGGGGCAACAGATTAATTCATTCAACAACGGCATGAACTCTATGGTCTCATCTAGCGGAGCAAACACACTTCAATTTCATCCAAACCAATCGTCGACATTGATGAGCAGACGGTCGACAAATACTCTACGCTCATTCCAATCTGGTGCTGGTGGTATTTATGGTCAATTAGGTGTAACCAATCAGTTCCTGACCAGCCTCGCCAACAGCAATTGCCAATCATTCATCCAAACTCCTAGCTCAATGGCAAGTAATCCGCCAGTGTTGCAAAACCACCAGGCGGTCATAAATCAGCTCAATAACTCAACATATCCATCATTACCATTGAAGCATGTCTCGGCAGTACGTCCACAAATCATGTCGAGTTTAGAAGACCAGATTGAAATGGAGTTAGCTGAGAAAGAGCAACAACAAGTATCGCAGATAAAATCTCCCCCACCAGAGATCCAAGAACAATAGACTTTCAATCGGCAAGATAGTCTAGCAATAATTTATTCTTTCTACTTCAGATTGCACTCTCTTTGAAAGGAAGGGTTTATATATTTTTTATGTCGCTTAATCATTTTTTATCAATAAGAATAAAACTTGAACAAAGAACAATATCAGTAATCATCCGTCAATTGTCCAAAGTCATCATCTTGAAAGCACTCTTCGCCGTCTGAAAATCTGGCGAAAACATCCTGATTCAAACTGTCGAAATCCTTTTTCTCCTTCTCCGACTTGGAATTGCTCGGCTGGAGTGAATACTGGTGAATGTCCTCGAGGCTCTCCGAGGTGGGCCAATCAATGTTCATTCGGCCCAGATTCTCAATAAGCCCAGTTTCAACCATGACCCTCTCGTCATGAACATTGTGCCGACCACCTTGACCAGATGCCGGCCTCAAGGCACTGTTATTAACCACATAGGCTGAGGATGAGGGTCTTGATTGGAAGCGGGACATGGAGTCACCGGTGATATTGGAAGTGTCAGTGTGACCAAATGGTCTCACGTGACTGATTCTGCCTCGTAATCTGGCCAGACGATCGCCAACTCTGCTACCCACATCACGCAACAAGGCACCTCCACTGCGACCGCCAGCCAAGACTGGATCAAAGCTAAGCAGTTCGTACTGGTCTCGATCGCTTCCCTGCTTGAGGTTCTTAGTCTCGGCACTTTCAATTCCTAACATTGCGTCGATCGCTGCTTGACGATAGGCATCACGAAATTTACTTATATAATAACGACTAGCCGAACTATAAGTATCCTTCAGGTATCCAGTGAGCTTTTTACTGTCGCCTCCAAATAATGCTCGTGTGCCACAGTATTGGGTCGATAGAACGTTACCATTGGCTGACCACATTGTTGACATGGTTTTACGACACTGATTCTCCTCAGGACAACTGTCGGGCGAAATGATACCAAGACGAGCTAGTTGTAGATCGAGTATCTGCAGAGCAATATTCCTCTGAACTACATTTGTACGATCACTACAATCCAGACAATTCACTCGGAAGACGCTCTTCTGCTTCCACACTACATCGCCATCATTCCAATAATATTGGGCCTCCTTCAAGAGTTTCTCAGTTAGTCCACAGGTGCTTAGATGCAGTTTGATTTGATCGTCGGAGCACTGCCGACCTCGACAATATTTGTGGAAATCAAATTCAATTAGTTTCAAATTGGCATGCTTCTCCTGCTTCAATCTGTCCATATGTTTCCGGAACGCATCATGGAGTACTTTTTCACGACCCGTATGCTCAGTGCAATCGACTGAAATGATCTGATCCGTTTCATAAGCGTAAAATAGATTCTCAAAGTGTTTCGTGAAAGCTTTATGGTTTTCCTCCTCGCAACGACTAAGAACCGGCGGAGGTCGGTAGTTGAATCCGCTTTGAAACCAAAAGAGCGGTATTGAGCCTCTAATAATAATGGTTGAAGTAAAATGTTGCTTCGTCCTAAAGATCTGTTCTGTTTCAACAAAATTTGCGCAATTCCCCGATTCATCACAACCACGGCGCCGATATCTAGTGCCAGCCTGGAAAACTGAACGTCTCGAAATCAGGGCCAATTGGTTTGTCTTTTCTATCAAGGAATCTTGACTTTTGTTTTCCTCAATACCAGCCCCACCCTTGCAACCATCCTCCTTATCTATTGAATTACCTTCTCCAGTATCACAGTCCCTCTTGCCCTCTGTATCAGTGACCGACCAATTGTTGGTCGATTCTATTGCCAACTGGCCCACTTCTATCCCGTCACTCGAGTTATCTGGTATATCAATGGTCTGAAAGTCATTCTTTCCTCTGTGAATTGTGAAAGAATATCGGTGCTCTATCGAAATGAAACCTTGGAGGATGATGCAGATGAAATAATTGGCATCCGGGTCATCGTTACTGAGATCGATGATATCTTTAAGCATGAATTTGTTCCAAAAGAACCTTTCGTCTGCTGTCTTCCAGAGAGGTTCATTGCCTTTAGAGCGAGTCTTGGTGCACCTCCTAGAGAATCTGTTTGTTAGATCTAAAGTAGGACTGAAATAGAATGAATTCGTATTGTTGAATAGTTTCATCATCTCTTCAGCCAGCCTCCTGTCAGCATCGTCAAGTGTCTGTTGCTGCTGAGGGCTGATACCTATAGAATCTTGCTGACTAGATTCACCGTTTCCGTCCGACAACCCCTTTGTCTCATTGCAACTTTGTGGGCTAGAATCGTTCACGGCCGATTTGAGAATCTGAGAGGGGCGTAGGGAGCTCGCTAATCTGAATGGATTCCATTGTGCAGCACGAGATTGAGCTGAGTTATAACTATTTGTACTGATTGTGACGGGTAGGGAGGAGTATTCATCTGACTCGTATCTTTCTTTCAGCTCATGTTGTTCGACGCTTGTGACAGTAGAACCATTTGCGCATGAAGCGGGATGCGTCTGATGAGTATCCGAGTTATTACTAGATCTACTTGATGCATTTGTTGTCATATTAGCAACATTAGATAAGCCTACAGGGGAGATATCTATGACTTGCACTTGATTTATTACATAGACATCATGGTTGGTCTTTGTGTCTGGTTCATACAGAGAACCAATCCTCCGACAGCTCTTAATGAGAACAAGATACTTTTCCGAGAAACGTCCTATGATGCCATATGTTCTCGCAATAAGCTTCAGATTACTCAACTCTTTGGCGTCATTATAATCAATTGTTGTCACTGTCGAATCCAGCCTATTGAATATGATACCATGTTTCCTATCGGGATGGAGGACGACGTGGAAGTGATCACTTGACATCAAATCATAAGATTCCATTTCGAAAATTGATATCGATAAACTGTTGTTACTGATTTAAATTTACAATCCTTATAGCTCTAATACTTATCATAAGTTCTGTCGGGGAAATCATGATATAGGTTGACGCTGTGCATTGCCAATGATATGAATTGGATTTGTTTATGTATCATCGAGAATCGAAGGGTCGCAGTGGCTGGCCCATAAACGAACTGCCTGATGGTTCTCTAGTAGAGCACATTTCGATTTTGTACCATTAAAAAATTCATGACTTGATAAATATCACGGGGCTCGAAATCTCTCATGTGTGTCGGCCCGACCATAAGCTTGACGAGCAAGTGTTTACCAATGTGGCGCTTGGGCTGTCAAAAAAAAACAAGAGCAGAATGAATAGACCCGCTTCCCAATGGGCAATTTATGAGCACACAATGCGCGCTGCACTTCAATTGGTCATCGAAAAGTGCGATTAGTTTTGCGCATCCTACGGCCAAAGTTTACTTGTGCAGAACGGTGCATCATGATGTGGATCAATTATACCGGTGAATAGGCTTCTGACATGATTTGGAAAACTATCTATCGATGATTGCCGGTCAATATCTCACCCATTTACCTATTTTGAGCCAGTGTCGAAAATGACCTCGTTCTGTTCGCATTGGCAGTAGTTTCCTCGTCGCGATGTACAACGGCTTTATCTGCCGTTTTGATGCACCGACCGGTGTTTCTGACGTCATTTGATTAGCTGTTTTGGAGTTGATGCCGGAGAAAGTCTATGACTCTAGATACCTCTGTCAACTAACCGATAAAGCTGGAGTTTCGCTTCTTGACGGGGTCCCCTTCGAATGCTCCCAGGTCGCATGATGACTTTCCACCTAAAGAACGAAGTTTGTTCACTGATTCGGGTAATTACGAGGCCAGCGAAAATCATGGAGACTCTTTGTGCTCAATCAGCCAGTATAGTTCGGCTCTGTATACCCTCATCTCGAACCGATATCGATTTAGGACTCGATCAGGATTCAGGACTCGCTAAGCAGACGCATGATGCAACCATTGCGTCTACCGCCCTTCCTCTCGAGGCGCCGTCCTATGCGAACATGATTTCTCGAGTTTGTTTCGGTGATAGATCGAGAGAAGGAAAGAAAATCTACGGCAGAAAGCCTCTGAAAGTCCGTGGTCCATCGGTGGGAGTCCATGTCTTGGAAACCTGTGATGATTATTCCATCATTCATCCAATTCTACGTAGCTAATTGGAATGCTTTAGGAAACTTCGGTTTGTTTGAATGTGTTCGAACATGATTTCGAAATGAGAGTAGGAGAATGAGATTCTGGTTGAGGAGAGCACTACGAGCAAAAATCGAAAAATTACATTTGGAGGAAATGAACGAGATGATGGAGAGTCGAGTCTCAAAATGATTTTGGCGTCATTTCCGATTAGAGCCCCTGACTCGAAGCTTACATTGAGGCTAATGAATGAACGCAAACAAAGTCACACTGCATGGAGATTATCGATTCTGCGTTCGCGGAAAATTTGTGTCACGCAAAATCAACACAAAAGTAACCATCTCATACGATTACAACAAAATTGATGGTTTTCGAGTCGGTCTTGATATTTGCCGGCCACTCTGCTTTGCCATCGTCCATACCCTCTTCCATAATCAGCAAGACTTGATTTGGACCAATCAGGAGCTCTCGCGTCTCGAGGAGCCTTTTCTACAACGTGTATCACGATATATGTCCAGCCAAAGTATCAGCCAACTGTAGTATCCACAGTTATGGTGAACGAAAACCCAGCCAACAACCAACCGGGGGTGATCGACAAAACGGAGCGAGACAGTTTATTACAAAGTCAGCTTGACAACATGCTCTCGGGCGTTGAAAAATCTTTAGCAGTTACATGTGACTCAATAATGGCGAAGATGAGACAACTCGAGGAGAAGATACAAGATATGGAAACAAGGTATAAAGAGCTAACCAAGGAAGCCGAGCAGGCTCTTAAAGAAGCTGAGACCGTTGATAAAGCTAATGGAACAAACTGAATCGTTAGGAAAGTTTACTGATCGCAGTCTTGAAGTCAAAGATTTTCTTCAAATAAAGTCGAATTGCTCTGCGTCATTCTCGTAGTCGGCCATATCCAGCGCAACTTGGCAACTCTCTCTTACAATCCTCGACTCGTCGTCAAGATATTTGGAGATAATATCAGATTCTCCAATTGAACCTAAGGCCTCAGCGCACTCGTGCCTAACAATTTCGTTTTCGTCCCTGTCTGATAGCTTTCGTTTCAGTGCCTCAACAGAATCTAGGCTTTGAATCTGGCCTAAAACGAAGGCGACTTCGTGCTTAAATAATGCAGAATCGTTCGAACTACCGAACAAACCTTTGCAGATTATGTTGATAGCATCAAGCGATTTCTTATTACGGAGTGTAAATAGTGCACGGTACCTATTAAACAAGGACTCTTGTTCGTCAAGATATATCTTGGATAGATCACCTAGTCCAAGTGTATCGGGGAATGACGGTGTAGGGTCGATTGAGTTATATGGACTGATAGATTCTTGGTTCTTGTTCTGTTCGTTGTAGAACTTGAGCCTGTCCAAGGCAAGGAGACAGGTCTCAGACAACTCTCTAACTGGATGCCGCGCATAATGGGTCAACAATTTGAGGATTTCGTCAGTATGTTGGCCGATAGCTCCTAAGGCTTCTCCAGCTTCATGCCTAACCATAGGATGCTGGCTCTCGTCCTGGATGACTTTAGTCAGATAAGGTATAGAGAGAGCATCTTTCATCTGACCCATGCAGTAGGCGCATTCATGCTTCAATAATGCGGAATCATCTTCCAGCAAGACCTTCCCGATTGCATGGATGGACTCTGGGGTGATTGTATTCCTAAGTGTAAATAATGCGCGGAATCTCCGAGCTAGATTCTCCTCGTTATTGGCAAGTATCTCGGCTGGTGACATAACGCCCAGTGAAGTGATTCGATGGTGCAAAACAACAGTTCGCAAACATAATAAAATGGCTGTGTGCAAGTGAGAGTGAATAAAACAAAGAGACCACGTTGTGTTCATCGGCATAGGGCCGCTAGGCTGCCCACAGTGCGTGTCTTACTCGCACTCATTTTGGCTACGCCTCTGCGCCTTGCTCTTTAGCCAGTCAAGACAGATGAATTTGCGAGAATAGTGCGAGCGCAGCTAGGGAACCGCAAGGACATCCAAGTAAACAGTTTCTCTAAAAGAGACAGAGAGCACTTTCTATACACTATCAGTAACCTCAAATATCAAAATTGATTGACCCTTCCGGCAAGAAATGTATGCGCTACCAAACAAGACACAACACAAGCTCATAGTTAAAGTTCGTGGAGGTATATCACAGAAATTAGACACACTAAGCTCCACACCCGTTACTTTGAGTAGCAACCACACTAGTAGTTCAGCAAATAAATCTAGCTCACTATCCACGCTTGGTAGTCAGCACAAGATTATTGATGAGGCAGGTTTTGGTGATAGCATCGGTCACTTGCCGAAGCCAGTTTTCAACTCAATCCAAGAGAAACATGGAAGTAAGGCTAAGTCATCATCGAAATCACAACAGAGGCAGCACATCACTCCCGAACATAACGAGATGATTAAATTCGTTCAGTCAACTTGGAAGGGAGTTGAAAGGGATTACAAGAAAAGCGTCAACAAGTACATCAACAACCTTGACTTGAACAATGATCACCACAAGGCCAAGCATGCTGCCACCAAAAAGAAATCAGTAACATCATCAACACCACTGCTACTGACTGGCTCTTACCATCACACTTCAACTTCTGATGATTCGACTCGTAGCTCTGCACAAGACTCGTTTCAGCCATTTGATTTGGAGGCATTTTGGGGAAACCGTATACTCAAGAGACTTACTGAAGATATATAAAATCGATTAGATTAGTTAGGTCATGCGAATCGATGACCAACAGTTACATTAAATATTAGAATCGTTTTTTGTGTATCTGCATGATCTAGTTTTGATTTTATTCTACTTTTTCACATCCTTGCCTTGATTGAGCATCTGTTCCTCGAGCATTTTATTCAGCCTAGTCAGTTCCTCGATGTCGGCCTGATTTGTTTGGTTCTTTTTACGCATCATTTGGATATACTCGGCTGCTTTTTTGAGAATTTGAGCTCGGGATGCTTTCTCACCCTGTAATGATGGGACGGCATCACGCAATTTTCCAAAGGAATCTTTGATTAAATCGCGACGGCGTCTTTCCAGCGCATTGTGATGGTCTCTCTTATTATCCCCTTTGCCGCGATTTTTTCCTGAAGTTTCATCGTCATCATCACTATCAAAATCGTCATCGCTGGTCACGGCAGGTATTTGAATTTGATCATTCATATCGGATAATTAAATTTTTCGTAATCTTCTCAAGTGTTCAAATAGAATGAGGTGTTTGTTGATTGGGCACTTGAACTCGCAGGAGAAAATCTGCGACGAAAAGCAAACAATGGAAAGTTTATGGGTTCTACAGTCATGTGCACAATAAGTAGCGCGTGGAGAAGGATTTTGCGAGACGAATTACCGCTCATTGAGGCGCAGTGTAAAGTTTCGACTCAACCACGAGGAACAACATCGGGTTTGTGAACATGATCAAAAAATTCATTCCAGACCAATCATAATCAGAGACCCTAATCATCAGCTAATTTTTCATAACATGGATGAGGAACAGAACGTAGGCCCAACTTCGATACTCAAAGATGCCGTCAAGAGCGGCGCACAAATTCTAATCAGCTGTAGGCACAATAAAAGACTCTTGGGGCGCGTCAGAGCATTCGATCGTCATTGTAACATGGTCCTGGAGGAGGTGACAGAGATGTGGGTGGAGTACCCGAAGAAAGGGAAGCCAGTGAACAAGGACCGATTCATATCAAAGCTCTTCCTCAGGGGCGATTCAATCATAACTGTACTAAAACCGTAACTGGGCTGGAAAATGATCAATATTGACCCAAAAAGTAAACGATTACTCTGATGTATAAATGATATACACAATGTGGGATGGTTTAGATTGAATCTTTAATATATAAATTTGTTGCTTTCTTACTTTAATCCAATTGTTGGTGCCTGATCAGAAAAAGTACCCTAATATCTTCCCTCCTAGGTGCTTTCTTCTCGCTTCTTCGTGGTCCATGATACCACCCGATGTGGTCATTACGATAAAACCGAACTGACGTGAAGGTAGGAGGTTTCGGCAATAGCTTTCCATATCTTTGATTTTCACGTCATATCTAGGGCTGATAACACCACATTTGTTTAATCTACCATTCAAGTTAACTACAATCTTTCCTGATCTGTGATCGTCCACAATTTCAAACTCGCCGATGTAACCTGTCGTGATCGGACATGATGGAGACAGAGAAAGAGATGGTTAATCTAACTATGCAAGGATTGTGAGTGAGGGACGACATAGTTGCGCCTCGACAAGGGGGCGAACAGGGTGGTAATAATTGGGTCAAGTTACTTACCATGCTTCATCATAACGGTGAGGAATTTGACGATGACTTTGGATGAGGGCCTCAATAATACCTGCCTCTTGCCTCTCTTTTCAGCATTGTTGATGCTCTTGAGGGCATCGGCCAACACATTCATCCGCACCATCTCGAAGAATAAATATTGTAGTGAGTGTTTTCAAGAAAAGTTAGCGGGTTTTATTAATATAATGGATCTCATTCAAGATTTAATTACATCGAAAGAGTCAGGAGTTACATCTGATGTTATGGCCGTCAATGGTGCTCACATCGATCCTCAGCAAAACTGGCCTGCACGAAACATGCCATCAGCACGCTGCGAAATGTTTGCGCGCCTTCGACGGTGCTTTGCTTTCCGGTGCTTAGCGGCGCGCATGCGTAGATGGGTAAGCGCGTGTTTTCGAACTTTGTTTACCAAAGTTCAGTTTACACATGAATCCTTTGGTCAGGATTCCTAGATAGGTATTCAGGGCAACATCATTGCATTGCATATTATAGGCTCTAGCATACTGCTCAGTGTTCATCAGGGGAAATCGCTGAATTAGCCTGACAATATCCGACATTGGCTCCTCGTGATATGGTAACAAACCGGCTTGCACATCTTTTACAAACTTCGAGATCACTTTGATCCTATCCTTGAGCATCTTGACAGCACTGTGCTGTAATCTAAGGTAGTCTATAGCTGCTGATGGTGCTACGTCAGCATGTGTGAGCTTGGCATTATGTTCGAGACCGACAATCTCGACGTCCTCTGTCACGATGGTCCAGCAGACCTCGATGAGGGTCATATGTTCTCCATCTGTGTCTATTTCTATGACAGGCTCATATATCTTCAGTGGTAATGAACCGCTTAATTTAGGATCACTCTCTCGTCTGTATGGGTTGAGTTTGACTAGTATTGGATTGGGTATGAATTCACTTATCTGTTTATGCATTAGGACATCAATGTCCTGGACTCCGAAGTTGAGCTCAGTTGGCAATGATGTGGTATACCATCCTACGGCCTCCAATTCCGGGAAAACTTGTTGAACAAGTTGTAGTCTCTTCCTCAGGAATTCCTTATCCAATATCTGATCGCATATCCTCAATTCGAACGAGTCGATGATCTCTACATTATGATCCGTCTTCTTACCCAACAGTATGCCATTGACAGCCTCAGATCTATTTCTCCTGTTAGCAATGATCCGGCTATGATGCTCGGATATGCTCATAATAACAGATGGATGGAGTTGCATCTTCATTACATAAAATGTGGATGACAATGAGGAGATTAATTTTACCTGGCGTTTGGCGCGCAAAGCGCGCGCTACGTGGAAACAAAAAGGCGAAACTTTCGACCGTTAGTGTGGAGCACGCATTGAAAATTTTATATTTTAGTTATTTATACAATTATTTACTTCAATAAATTTAACATTCAAATAAACCTTCATAAACCATGACTTTCTCAATAATTGGTGTTGACATTGAGGCAAAGCTTGCTCTAGAACCGGGCAAGATTGTCATCGGACGTAATCTACTAGAACTCAATTGTTCCGACAAGAAGGTCTCGAGGAATCACGCGTTAATTGAACTTGAGGGGGGAAGAGTTTGGCTAACGGGAACTCACATCAATCCATGCTTTCTACATGATCAAGATGGTATATCACAACCTCTACCAAAAGGCGAGAGGCATTGCCTAAAATCCGGCGATAAATTCAGCTTATTGCCAAATAAGTACATATACAGAATCAGCTCTGGCGAGAATCACCCATCAGTTTCCACTTCAACATCGACCAATAATACGGAGAACAATAAGAGTAAGAGTAAATCCAACGCTGGAAATAAT
>Ga0058701_10000054_pt1 | contig 91003 bp, 66 predicted proteins | sample AgamicOrMae_FD_97039 | JGI IMG/M metagenome (GOLD analysis project Ga0058701, IMG submission 97039) | Agave microbial communities from Guanajuato, Mexico - Or.Ma.e | ecosystem: Host-associated > Plants > Phyllosphere > Phylloplane/Leaf | place: Guanajuato, Mexico | collected 2012-06-04
CGATGCAAAAAGATATATATATTAATAAAAGGTTTCTAGTTAAATAGTTCTCGTGTCATTCGTATTAGTTACTACCAATAGATAGGCAGGAAAGTGTACAGAACCACCTCCATCTACGTTACATCTCGCAACTACAAGATTTGTGTCTTAGCTGTGTGGCTATGATACATATAGTTTAGCTCTGAGATGGAAATTACCCCAATCAAGGATTGTAAAACAGGAGCCAGGAATTTGAATCTTTTCTTTATTGTCTTAGAAGTTTCCCAAAGGCCAACTACAACAAAGGAGGGAATCAAAACGAGGACATGTAAGGTGGCTGATCGCACTGCTTGCATAGATTTGTCTGTCTGGGGTGAATTGGAATCTTATATTCAACCAGGTGATATCTGTAGATTAACAAAAGGATATGTATCGGTCCATAAGGGCAAACCAACGCTTTATGTCGGCAAGGGTGGAGAGTTAATGAAGACTGGAGAGTTTTGTTTGATATTCAATGAGTCCGTTAATATGTCGGATCCAACGGTCAACCAGATAGTCACCCTTGAATAGACCTCAACCCGTTCAAAATTCGCGCCGCAATACACGCATGTAAATGGATTGCTATGCATAACATTATTAAGTGGAGATTTTTCTTATCAATTAGTTTTTTTCTCAAGTTGTTGACATGTCAATAAGGTATACTAGGTTGGTTAGCGATCAGAACTCATTACGAATCAAAGCGTTCGACCGATGGCTACGCGCGAACTTACCCTTGAAGTTTCTCAAACAAGAGATATTCCTCGTCTCGATAGTTGTCTCGTCTTTCATACTATTGATTCTGAGCACATTCCTCATTCCTGACTCCAGTGACGAAATAGAAAATCCATTAATCGACTATGGTGTAGTTGTTGACTGTGGTAGCTCTGGATCCAGAGCACATATTTTCACTTGGCCAAAAATCTCAGCCCACAGTCGGCTGGCCGAATCGATTGAACCTGTCAGAGACAAATCAACAGGTCAGGCTTTAACTAAACACATTACTCCTGGACTCTCATCTCTACACTCTGAGCCTGACAAAGCTTCAGACTACATGGAGCCGGTGATGCAATTCATCAGCGACTCGATCCCACGAAGTAGGCATCTAGAAACTCCAATATATTTCCTGGCAACGGCTGGATTGCGCCTCCTCGAAGAGAGCACTCAACGAAGAATATTGAATGATATAACTAGGGATCTGCGGGTCAAATTTGATTTCCCTCGAATCAAAAGTCAGGTGATCAGCGGCGAGTTTGAGGGTGTATACGCTTGGCTTAGTTTGAATGTCAGGAGATTGTTTCATAACAATACCGTTCACCATTCGATGGGGAAACAGATACGTCGGACATGAGTGCTGACTCAATTGGCATGATAGAAGTCGGTGGTGCCTCAGTACAAGTGGTCTATGAGCTAACTAACGATGTCGAGAAGTCGGTTTTAGCTAACATGAGAAGCAATGATGCAATAACTGCATTTCGCCATCAACAGTCAACAGTCAAGGTATCCGAAAATCAAAACCTCAAATTGTTTGCTGCGACTTTTCTAGGGCTTGGTGTCAATAGCGCGCGCCAATTCTCAGTCGACTTACTAGTTAGAGATCATCTTCGCACTATCGATGCATCCGGCGCGCCCATATCCAATGACAATCTGACTAATCACACCTTGAAGCTTGATGATCCATGTCTAAGTGAGAATTCTAATGAGTTGATGGTTCGCCCAATTGGCGTGGCAACAGATTTGCGCGAGACAATGAAGTTCATCAACGGTGATGAAAATCAGACATTCAAGGTTCAACTGGAGGGCTCCGGAAACTTTCTCAATTGTATCAACCTTCTTGAACGAGTCATCCAATTAATGAAGACAACAAGATTGAATTGTCCCTCCAAAAAAAAGCCGAATCCGTGCCCGATGTCACTTTTAGGCGAGCGATTCATACCTTATGATCACTATCGTTTTGTAGGCTTGAGTGAGATGTTCTTCACCACAAATGAAATGATGAATTTGTCCGGAACATTCAACAAGTCGAGTATAATGCACAAATCCAACGAGATCTGCAGCACCAAATATCACGAATTGATTGAGCGCTACTCCAAAGATAGTTCAATAACCCACCCTGATCGAATCTTCTACGAATGCTTCAAGGCTTGTTGGATCCTCACACTCATGCATAGTAATGGATTTTCTCTGCCCAACGACTACCGACATTTCAACACCCTAGAAAGATTGGACGGTAAAGAAATAGATTGGACCATAGGTGCTCTAGTAACAGAAATAGCTCTGAACCAATCCTAGCATCAAGTGATGAGGTCGTTTTTGAGCAAGACTATCCCTCAGGGAATCTAGGAACATCATCCTGTATATCTACCGATGTGCTGACTCTCTGAAGCTTATAGACTCTAATGCATCAGGAGGAAACGCTGGCTGACTTTTGAGGGGTTAGACAGTTGTAACATAGTTGTGATAGTTCATCATTCGAATTGATACGGAGTGAATTAGTCCGTATCTAAAGTAGGCAGCCAAAGATTTGTCAGTAGGATAGCGAGGATTTACATTATAGATTTCTTTGTGACCAAATAATTAAACGGAATAGATACTTCGATGGATACCAAATACTGAATTTTATTGAGAAGTTCAATACAACACAGTTTTGGTATTGATAGCGAGATTGAATAGTGCTAAAAAGTGATGGCCACTGATTGTGTCATGTGACTGAGGATTTTGTCTGAGAAGATAAGATTCTCACAGTGAAGTCTCTTATGTCCAAGCTCTTATTATTGAATATAACCGGATGTGACATGAGTGTGTCATACTTGGGACGAGCAGAGTAGTCTTTTCGTAGACATTGACTGATGAAGTCTTCGAATGCTTGGCTGAATCTTCCCTCCGGTAGCCTCGGGGGCTCGTCCGTACAGATCAACTTAAGCTGCTCAAAAAAGTCCCGAGCATAGTTGTAAGGATAACGACCAGTCGCAATCTCGAACATGGTTATACCGAAGCTCCATACATCCGACTTTATGTCGTATCCTGTTCTGTCTCTTGGGGGGTCAATTCTTTCAGGTGCCATATAGGGTCTGCAGCCAGCCTCATATGTTCTAGCGACTGAGTTTACTAAGTAACCGGATATACCGAAATCACACAATTTTATAATGCCTAAGTGGTTAATGAGTATGTTAGATGGCTTAATATCTCTGTGTATGACTTTGATTGAGTATAAATAACCGAGCGCATTGACTATGTCGGCCGATATTCTCCCTAGAACCCTTTCTGGAATTGGATTGCACAAGTCACAATTACCAATCTGGACAGTTTCGTTCAAGTGAGTGCAGGGATTTGGTGGAGTACGGCTACCTAGTGGTGATTTCCTGCTCATTGTCAATGTTATGGGCGTATCAGGCTTCCTATGCGCGATGCGGTAGAATTTGTCTAAGGAACAATCCATGAGTTCCATCAAGATCCATAGGTCACCTTCCCAAATAAGAGCACCATAAAATTTGATGATGTTCTTACACTCCGTGCCCTTGACTAGAATGTCAACATCCATTAATAATCTTGCCCGTTCATCGTCATCGCCAAATCTGAGGGCTACTCTTTTGACAGCTAAATGACAGCCAGTGGGCAGGTGCTGGACTTTCTCAACTATACCGTACTGGCCTCGACCTAACTGATCAACCACCCTCAAATTATCTGGACTCATTATGATACCATGATGATTATCTATGTCAACTTTTACCTTGCTATCCAAATGATTGGCGCAGCCCTGGTTGTGTTGAATGTTATTAGTTGAGTTCGATTGAGAACTTGTTGCACCTGGGTCGTTCGATATTATTGCTGAATTCACGGTCGCTGTCGGAGGCACATTGATGATGATTGGTATCGTTTTCTCGTCCGCTGCATTGGCGTTGATGTTAACATTGAGCTTCAATTTGGGAAGCCCCTTTTTTCCAATACCGTGGGACATTTCGACAATTTAAGACTTTGCACTTGACGCCTATTCTCATTGACACAAGTGCGTTAGTGAGCAGCCAGATCACGGTTCCATCGTGAGTTGCTAGTGCTTTTCGACTCTGGGTAGATTCAAGAGTATGGATTTTTCAGATGCAAATAAGTCATCATCATCCGTGAAACATACACCGGGAATTAGATTTCTCATCATTTGCATGGACTTGTTGGTCGCGCTCGCCGAAGGCTCGTTCCCAAAAAACAAAGCAACGTGCGCAGCTTGTTCAATCTAGTCCAGCTAGCTAAGCGGAGCCAACGAGATCGACAATATGGAACCTGGCTGGTGTATGACAATATCATATGAACAGATAATAAGGCTACCGGGCCTGAGGATGGAACCTCGAGCAATGTTCAAGGGTGGCCTTAGATCTGTTCAGTCGTGGTGACATAGAAACCCCAGCTGCACGGTTGTGTGTCTAGCTAGTGTTGTGAGTTACCTTGGCGCGGCAGCGGCGGCGAGGGATGACTTAGTTCCACATTCGAGCAAGAGCAGCAAATGATGGTGAACAGTAGTCAACTTTCGCGGGTGTAGTCTCGCTTTCCTGCCATGGAGATCATTTGATTGCTGTGCAACATGCCACAAGTCATCTCTTTTCAATGAGCACGCTCGTGATTAGTCAGTGAAATGAAAACGCTTGTGTGCGCTTTTGATACACGCAGGCACATATCGTCGTTGTTGTTTTCCTCTCGTCCTGATCCGCAAGCTATACGCCAAGCTCGCCATACTGCAGGGGGAGTGTTAACAGCTTACATCCACATTGATTGACAGCTGCTACTTTCTCGAGGCATGACAACAGGTGTTCAATGTTCAATCAACAGCTAATATTCACCTGATTGCCAATTCTATCTCATCGACTCCCTTGCACCCCAAAGACACTAAGTGACCTAAAAATCGCCCAGAATATTATCGCTCAACAACGACGACTAACTATAATGATCATGCTTTGGGAAGAGGCGTTGGTCGAAAGGAGGATTCCGTGGCATCGAGAAGAAGAAACAAGAATAGGAAGAAAAAGAATAAGAAGAAGAGGAAGCAGAAATTGAAAGCCCAACTGAGGAGGGAGGCGAGCTTGTTGATCAATGAGAGGGCGAGGGAGGAGCGGAAAACATTCCAGACTTCGCGAAGATTGCAATGCGTCTCGGAGGCGGCGAAACAGGATGGAACGGTGATAAGATTCAATCAGGAGGAGAAGTTCGATCTTATGATTTTGCATAAGAAACAGGCAAACTTGGAAAAAAACGAATCCAAGAAGGAAAATGGGAACTCCTCCGCCCACAATCCTGCAGACGCCGATAGGGCGAGTTTGCTTGAAAGTGATTCCATAAGGGTTGCCAAATCAAAACCCTCGATAACAACTCAAGCCGTAGAGAGACGGAAAGGTGTCGACTCTATTAGCAAAAACCAAATAGAATACATATCTAGATCAGTCTTGGAACAGATCAAGCAGAATGGAGTCTTTGATGACGTGAGAATGAAGCTTCTCAACGAAATCGAAGTGGCAGAGGGATTTCGTCCAATCAGAGACAAGATGATCGGTGAGATAAATGAATTCTGCCTTAACCAAGTGGATTTAAATCTATCACGTGCCAATCTTAGACAGAAAATGAACAACGAATTACCAACAAAATCTACCCAAAGACTCTTGCAGCAACAGATAGAACAGTGTATGAGCAATTCACTGGAAGAGCTCAAGAGCATCTACTCATCTCAAGTGTATAAATTTCTAGACAAACACAGAATCTGGACCAGTGATCGAGTGGCCTCCAGTGACGCAGGAAGGTCCTCGAGTAGTGCGCGAAAAGCTGATAAACTAGTAGAATCATGGTCAACTAGTGGGCAACATCCTCAGACTTACCCTATAGACCTGGCCAGAAGTCATACTTCCGACAAGCGGCGGAGTCCATCTCGTAGCCGTGAGAGAGATAAAAGACCATGTATGAGAGATGAGGATCGACCAGGGAAAGTGGAGAGCATTTCGTCGCCAGGGATAACCAATAAGACGTGTAAGATAAGACCATCAAGTGATAGGACCCGAAACGTGGGGGAGGTCTGCGTAACTAAATGAACTTTTCGCGGCCAACTCACAGAACTTCAGACTCTCCATCTCTCTCTGGATCAGGTATAGATACCGAGTCCAAATATGGAAACTCTATATTTAGACACCATTATTGTAACCAGTCATTAAAGTTGTTTTTTTTGATTACTCATTGAATGCTACAGTTGTGAACCAATCGGAAAGAGAGAGGGAGAAAGAAAACAATCTGGATTCTTTTCTGAGTGAACTCAAATATGATGGCTCACTCTAGAGTTGAATCTATGGTTGGAGAGAGGATAAACGTGTCAGATTCAATAGATGTGATCGCCTTCAAATCGAAGATATCTTCTGAACTGAACGCAAGAGAGGGGGCGTCACTGCACTTTCTCTAGCACCTTTGGAACCAATGCACTCAAGACGATGTGAATGAGAGCTGCCAAACATGGCGAATCTCTCGTTCTAGCATACTATTTTATATGCATTAGATATCAATCATGTTGTTACTATTATGTATACAAACATTTATGTTTTTCGGTGATTATTAGAACTTTCTTAGTTGATAGAGCGCCATCATCTTCGTCTGTCCCAACCTGAGGCTCTACTTGTTCCAAGCATTCAATTTGTCTTATTAACCTGCTTGGATCTGGAATTATTATAGACTCTGGATGAAGACGGTTGAGGACCCGAGGAACTAGAATTCTTCGCCTGAGCTATGCTCTTTAGTTCATCTTCAATTTGCTTCAATTGCCTTTGCCGCTTTGCCATTGCAAGTTGGTGATGCTTTGCAGTGACACTATTTGGGACTAGGCCTAGGGCCTTACATCGTCTGCTGACTGTACCGGTTGAAACATTCAATCTACGAGCCATTTGACGAAGAGACAATTGAGGCTCTTGCACGAGTAGATTCGTAATCTCGTCACCCTGCGGAATCTTGACTGCTTTTCTTCTTCTTCTTATGTTGTCGACAGTACCGTGCTCAACGCATTTCTCGAAGACATGTTTGATGGTAGTTCGGGATGGGGGAGGGCACTCTGGATAATATTTAGAGAATCTACGCTGAACCCCTCTCAACATCTGGGCAGTTAGTACCTGTGTCTTTTGGAAATCACTGTAATTGCAGTATGTCAGCTCTATTTCCATATCCATCAATGACTTGTTTAAGTCCTCTGAAGTGTTGGGGGCATTTCGAGCAGCAGCATTATTTTGGGAGGATGCTCCGTAGTTGTGGTCTTGCAGTCTAGAGATGATTATAACACCACGGACATTGCCGGCAACATTGTTAGAGTTAGACTGAGTCTGTTGCTGATCTGGTTGCAATTCCGTGTTTGGATTAGAGATCGATTGTTGCCGTTGTTGTGTCTTGGATGCTTGTTCGCCCTCAGATGTCCCTTGACCAGTGGATGCTATTCCACTTGCGTTTTGCTGTTTGAGCTGCTCCAATTTACTCTGAATTACCTTTTGTACAGCCTGTTGTTGCTTCTTTATTGAAACCTTATTACCGTTCGTTTCCATTTCTAGAACACAAAAGGCATACATATCCATTCTTTGTTTGACAGTATATTGGTGTTTTTTATCACACTTCTTTTTGGTAGCATTATTAGCATCGTTAGCTTCTGTTTCTGCCGTGGTAATGTCTCCATTGTGATCCGTGGTTTCGTCGGTGGGTGGTGCGGGTGATCTAGGCGCGTCGGGGCCTTGTTCCATTCTTAGGGCTGTAATTATTATACTGGTTCAATTTTTATATCCCAAAGATAGTTCAACGGACCAACATTTCGTAGTGTGTGAATAGATTTAATATTCAGGTATGATTTTGTGATGAATTAGTCCAAGGAGTGATTCCATTGGGGCAATAATGGATTTTCATGCTCAGAAGACGCGTGCGGCTCGGCCAAAACAGCCTCGACCTCACTCGATTGGATGAGCGCAGTTTCGGGTCACTTTGCATGTCTAGCCGTCGTGTTTAGCGCATGTTCACTTTACCACATGGAAATATTGTGATCGAATGGAAGTGGAACCTTCCTGCCCTGCAAATCTTCGGATCTACATCCTATTGTAAATCGTTCTATTAACATGGAGTTACAGAAAGCCACTGGCTACCTTAAGAACGCCTACTATCAAGGCCATGGGCGCTACGTAAACCAAATCGCCCGAATGACGATCAAGTTTTGCAAGTCAAGTGGCGGCAGTCGCGAAATGCGAAGATTCATCGAAACCAGACTAGTCGATACAGCGAGAGCTAACCCTGGATGTGTTATATACGTCAAACCCAGATTGTTTAAGGCTCCGGTGCTCACGGCAGAATATCTCAATGGTCAGTCTCACTATTTTTCATTTTATCACATGAGCAGCAAACAAATTGAATGCTGGGTCAAGTGGTTCTTGACTCGATCAGGTCACGACCTGTTCCGTCTACATGAGAATGTCGCAACATATCGAGCTAGCGTTCAAGGAATATGGACTCCATTTTACTTCAAGGATCCAAAGCTCAATCTGACGGAGTTCCCGAACGAGGAACTTGGTCGCCATCTTAGTGATTCACCTTCGGCCACCGAGATTCTGATGAATAAAATGAAATCCACCTAGTGTTGTCAAGAAGTATAATTCAGCTTCTAGATCTAGATAGTCCCCGCCTTTCTCGCTCTGTTCTTCTGTTCTCGAACTACTCCAGTTATCTCACGACTACACAGGTCCTTTGAGCTTGAGGTCCAGCCCATGTCAGCTGATTGTCTGGCGAGCATGAACTATTGATTCTGACTCAGGAGATGATGCGAGTAAGAAAAGCCGAGACACAACTCGGTCGGGATCTCGGCCTCGCATCAGGACCACGAGCAGACCCAACCTGAGTCCTCACGGAGCTGGTCGGACACCCCGAAGCCGTAATGCTCGCGATAAGCTTTCGGATGGCAGTGGGAGTCAAACAAGAAATAGAGATGATCAATCAGCATGATTTCATAACCTCTATGTTGGTCGGATTGAAACCAAGAAACCATCAGGCTATCAACCAAAGAGGTACCGCTGGCCACGTTCAGTTTGGCTTTACGAGAGCCCCCGCGCTGGTTGATGGAAGAAGCTGCCCGCTTTCTACACACGCGCATGGGAACAAAGTTGGTTTGAGACAACAGATTTGTTGCCCAGTATTATTTTGAAATCTGAATAACTTAATACCATCTTTGAAACCGGACAACAGCCAACTATTGTTAATCTTCGCCTAGATTGAGACTCTAATCAGTCAAGGAATCCACAAAATATCAAGATGAGCGGTGGCTTATACGGAGGTGACGAGGTTGGTGCTATTGTTATTGACATCGGCTCCAACACTACACGTGTTGGTTTTGCCGGCGAAGATACTCCCAGAGGTGACATACCATCCATTGTTGGTGTAATTGAGAACAAGGTTGTTAAGGATGAAGGTAAAGAGAACATGGAAAAAAAGTATTACTTGGATACGACATCAATAACAGCTGTCAGAGATAACATGGAGCTAAAACCCTTTTTACAGGACGGAATGATTGAAGATTTTGATCTCTTTGAGAAAATGATGGATCACATATATAGCAAACACATCCATGTTAATACAGCGGAAGAAAATCCAGTACTCATGTCAGAGGCATCTTGGAATGTCAGATCGAAGAGGGAAAAGATTTGCGAAATTATGTTCGAAAAATACAAAGTTCCTGCTTTCTTTTTGGTCAAGAATTCTATGTTGGCTGCATTTGCGAACGGTCGTTCGACAGGTTTAGTACTTGATTGTGGGGCAGCACATGCATCGGCCGTACCGATTCAGGATGGTTACGTGCTCCAACAGGCCATAGTAAAGGAACAAATAGGCGGAGATTACATAACTCAACTCTGCAAGCATTACTTCGATCACAAGAAACTCGAGATAGTGCCCCCATACCTGGTAGCATCAAAACAACAGTTCAAAGAGAGTGAACCTCCCAAATGGGTCAGAAAACAAAACATTCCGCCCCTCACAGAGTCGTGGATGAATTATGCCAACAAAAAAGTAATACAAGATTACCAGCAGGCAGTGCTACAAGTTTCCACCGATGCACCATACGACAAGAGCACCGCCGCTACTTATCCAATTGTGCATCATGAATTTCCAAACGGTCTAAACTTTGAATCAAGCTGGGAGAGATTTCTCATACCTGAGAAACTGTTCAATCCACATGAGACAGGAGAAGGTATACCCGACACGCCTAACACTTTAGATATGACTCAATTGGTCACTACCAGTGTCGGCATGTGTGACATTGATCTTAGACCAGCACTCTACGGAACACTTATCGTAACTGGAGGTAACTCTTTGATAACCGGTTTTACTGAGCGTCTCCAGATGGAGCTAAGCTCAAAGATACCTCCAAGCATGCGTCTCAAACTTATAACTGCGAGCCAGGCATCCGAAAGAAGATTTGGTGCATGGATAGGAGGTTCGATTCTAGCTTCTTTAGGAACCTTTCAACAAATGTGGATCTCCCAATCAGAGTACAGAGAGTGTGGTAAGGCGCAAGTCGATAGAAAGTGTCCCTAAGTGAACAATTTACATGAAAAGCTTTTAAATTATATCTTTGCACTTATTCATTGTGTTTTTCTTCAAATTTATATTTTATTTTTCATGTTAATGATTTACCAATGTTATGATTATACTGATATAGGTTCTTTCACAGTTCTCTATTCGTCTACAAATGGCGTGTGGTTAATGATTGCTGCTTGACTCAAAGTTATAGTTTAGATTATTGATCCTGCGTTGAGAACAAGCTTTAATTTGCTTTCATGGACAATCGATATCTTATCTGACTGACATGATGACAGGCTTACTATTGACTAATATTGTCTGAATTCAGGTGCAAATTAATATTAAGGTCCTTTCTGAATGGATTCTTGAAATGCTCTTGTTTTATAGGTACAACTTGAAAAGGTATTACTCTATCCTGGCACCTGGCTCTGTTGATTAGCCCTGCGTCTCGGATTGGTGATCACTTTCAAATTGAGTGGCTCTTTTTGTGAGTTGATTGCCCTCATGCAAGTGCTTTCTACATGTTTGCAAAGGTATGACTTGAGTGCGAAAGCCTTATTACAACGCTCGCAAACATGAGGCTTTGTTGTCGAATGAGTCTGGATGTGAGCCCTAAGATTTGATTTATCAGCGAAAGCTTTATCGCATATTTTGCACCTAAAAGGTTTTTCACCGGTGTGTGTTCGCATATGACCTTGCAGTAGCCATGGTCGACTAAATGATTTTCCACAAGTTTGACAGATGCATCCTCTATCGTGCGTCCTCAGATGCATTGAAAATGCCGGCATCGAGACGTATATCTTGTCGCATTCGGGACATTTTTTAGCCTTTTTATCTGTCACATCACGATGTGTTTGCCGATGGCGTGCTAAGTTACTTGATGTAGAATACTTCTTTCCACAATCATTACAATGATGTATGAAAGTGTCACCACTACCGCTTGATGATGAGCTGCTACGCTTACCATCCTCCGGTGGCAAGACAGAGAGTGGTTGTGGTATCGGTGATTGTTGGGCGACCTGTTGGGGGCCCTGCTGTTGGTTATTTAATAATGAGAGAAAATAAAGTATTGCATTGAAGGATTCAATCTGCGGATCACCTGTGCCAAGAACTGATTGCTGTTCTTCCTCTTTAACATGCAAAGTTCCCTCCGCTGCAGCACCAGATTCATGGTCTATACTGATATCTTGTCTTCGTCTACTTATAAGCATTGATCGTGGCATTTTGATTCTAGTCGTGGGCGTCTTCTTATTCTTTGACTGATTATTCACCTATAATAGCTTAGAAAATTCCAGCGCGATGAAACAAGAAACCGTCTGGGAGGCGAGCGGGTGGTTTAGATTATCAGGCCAACAATTGCCAAGCATCGCCTATATGCGTGCACTTGTTCTGTCGTCTAGACGACTTGCTGAGCTTGGGGCACGTTTTAGGTTTATGCGGAATCCACTTCTCTATACGCAACACCAGAGACACAAGAGGCTCCCGTGTGGCACTACTATTTTGTGGGCTCCTTCTTCTCTCAGTCTCTGTCTTGCTTGACTTTTGTTTATTCCTCCTGAGCCATACTAGAATCTGCACTCGAGGGAGACAACTTGGAGGAGCAGAAGGAGGCTAGTGGGCGACATGGTGGTGCATACTTGTTTTAATCAGGATGAGTGAACGAGTAAAAAGTTCGGCCAGCGAACACAATGATGCTGGCAATCTGGAGTTCGCTGGTGCGCCTGCGCCGTTTAAGGATTCTAGATCGAATAAAATGGTTTCCCTGTGAGGCGGAGGCGCGCACAGATTCATTCAGGGCACTTTAAAGTGTGTATGCGAGCCTGCGTGCGCCTGTCTGTGTGTGCCTGCGTGTGCGCGCCACCGGCCGCTCGGGCCCGCGAGTGCCGCCGGCGCAGCAAGTGCCTATGTCTGCGGGCCGCGAGTGGCCCTCATCTTGGGCCTGCTCTTGGGGCTTTAGTGGGGCCCGGCGAACTAGTTGCGTTCGCTAACATCTGACTTACAAGTGCTCCCCACGTACAAGTGTGCGGCTGCAAGGCTGAGATTAGCGCGCCAGCCTGCACGACGTGACGCGCAAACTCGCAGCATCCACGCGAGCTTACGATTCCCCCGAGAAGGCTGCCAAACTGAGCCCACTAGCGCCTATGACTCATAGGCCGACGACTAGAGCTGAGAGCATCATACAGGCCCAGCAGTGAGGGCTTGCTGGATGCAACAAGAGGGCCTCGCTTGCGTGCAGAGTGGTGGCGGCCTGCCACTCGTACACCCTACGACCACGAGCCCGTACGAGCGAGAAGCTTAATGTGGTTTCGGCTGGCGCCTATGCAACCAGTGCCTAGGCCACATTGGCGGCGGTTTATCTTTTGCGCCTATCTGAATCAATGCGACGCATCGGGCAATTGGCGCTTCACACTAGACCAACTGCAGGCCAGAAGGGCAATCAGTGGGCAGATTCGGGCGCAAGTCGGCGAGGAAATGGCCAATTGAGAGAGAAGGAGGCAAGAAGGAAGGAAGGAAATTCTTCCGCTCCGACTTGGGCCAGAGTCAAGGAGAAGGTCCGATTTTAAATTGCATCAATGCAAGACTTAAGTAAACATTGGGCCCTACTTGCTCGCGTCGGAGCTTCTCTCTCTGCTCTGTGCTGGCGGCCAGTTGTGGCGCAATTCTCACACTTTTCTTAACTAAGTAAAACTAATATTGTTGTCTTGCATGAAAAGTGGCCGAATTAGGGCGCCTTTGGGCAGGCTGCCCTTAGGAGTGGCGTGTGTGCTCGTGTGTGTGTTGTATTGTTATCAGGGCGTTCAATTTGGTGGGCCGGCGGCCATTTGATTGAAAAGATAGTGGCAGGATGCACAATGAAAACAAAGCGCGCGCAACAATTATAAGCGAACGCCGCCCCACCAGCAGCCATTAGCTGCCTTCGTGGGTTCTTCTGCGCGCCGGGACACATTCAAATAGGCTCACAGAGGGGCCCCATATCGTGCACTTGAATGATTTGTGAGCTGTTGCATCATCAGCATCAGCATCACTTCGCCCATTCTCCCCACAGGGCTCTCCCTCCCACTGTCTGAGTGTCTATCTCTGGCCTGTGAGCGCCACTGGCCCATGGCAGTGGTTGCACATAGAGCGCGCCGGGCCAAGTGTTGCTCGTCTGCCTGCGGCTGATGTGTGACGGACACGAGGCGGCTGGTGCACATGTTCGAGACGGCCAGGCAGATGATGGGCAGGAAATTAGGGCGATCCGAGTTAGTTAAATTGGCTTCCAGCCTGGAGAGTTGAGCCTTTGGACTTGAGAGGCCGAGGGAGAAAGTGGGCCGGAGAATGTGCGGCTCGCTGGCATTGGTTGACTGCTGCCTCTTGCGAGCGGGCGGCCAATCCTCAGGCGCACTAAGTGGCGCAGTATGGAGAAATATTCTCTCTAACGCGCATATGTATTCATGTGTGCGCGTGTATTCAAATGCATTCATTTGGATTCAAATGGAGTGGCCCTCTTCTCCTCGTGGGCACAGTGGCGGTCGGTGGCTCTGCTTTTTGTCGGCTCGTTCGCGGGCCAGCCGAGCCCGAGCGGCCAGCGGAGGGCGAACAAGTGGATCGAATGGTGACCGAGTGACGACTGGCGAAGTTTGGAGGCGCGCAACTTTTGAAATATGTTCAACAGATGTTCATACGACTCCTCGAGCTGGTGCCGCCGCCGCCGCCGCCGCCGCCGCCAGTCTCTGCCACTCGCTGGGCGCGCATTGGGCTCGAGAGCGGCCCGTGCACTTGCTTTGGTGTTGGTGGCGCCGACTGGGCCTGGCACTGGCGGGCCACAAGTTCGCTGCTCGCGCTGGTTGAGCTTGTGGTGCGCGCGATTGTCATCGGTCGGTGCCCGCACAAAGCGGCCTCGTTCGCCGGGCGAACTGTTGATGCGGCGTACTTGCACACATCATGCCGGCGCTTGGGCACCAGCGGCGCTTGACGCGGCCACTGGCAACGCGCCGCCACTGCGCCAGAAGCCCAGGAGGCAAGTTCGCAAATCGAACTTTTGGCTTAACTCCAACTCCAACTCGAACCGGCCAACTCAGTGTCACCCCCGCCCCTACTGGCCCCAGTGCGCCGCTCGCAAGCGCCCGCATGCCCAAGAGCCCAGCGAACGTGGCTCTAGACTAGAGCCTCTAGTCCGCTGGGAGCGAACTTGCGCGCGGCTTAGGGCGAACTTGCGCGCCGCAAATAGGCGGCCGGCCTGTGCAGCCACTCGTCATCCAGCGCACTTATGTACACTGCTTGCGGGCGAACACCGCCCCAAGAGCAACAAGAGTCACACAAGTATGCATCCCCCTATGGTGTTTGTGCGCCGCCCGCTCGCTCGTCCCTCAGTTCGCTCGGCCGCCTCGCCCAAGTCAGCCTGTTGGCCAACTCCTGGCCTCTGGCCGCGCCAAAGCCGCCCCCCAGCCTCGGCCTCAGCCTTAGCCTTAGCCTCGGCCTGAGACGCACGCAACGCCCTGGTTGAGTGGGGAGTACTCGCCGCCCGTTTGGCCAAGCGGTGCGAGTTGGCCGCGGCAGTTGTTGTTGTTGTTGTTGCTGCCGTTGTTTTAGATCCGCCGGCCCCATTTCCTCGGGCCTCAGCAAGCGCCAAGGAAAGCCAGGCAGGAAGGCCCATTCATTAGGCGCCCTCGGCGGGAAGCTCGGGGCTGGCGCAGGGGCGCGGAGGAAGCGCACACCAGCCGCTCGGATGTGGCTCCGGCCACGAGTGGCGGGCGAGCGGGGCCACATCTGAGCTTTGTGGCGCTCTGTGCGACTGTGCGCCGGCAGCATAGGAGCATAGGAGCATAGGAGCGGCCCACTGCAAGTGGAGTGTGTGCGGAAAGGAAAGGCGCATAAAGTGGCGCACTGCCTTGGGCGCGCGCAGCAAATAGTTGCCCCTATAGTGGAGGAGCGCGTCTAGCCAAGAAGGCGGCGGCCGCGCCTAAGCTAAACTGGCGCGCCAGTTGGCTACGCTTTTCCCTTGTTTACGCTCAAGCAGCAATTGCCTATGAGAGTGTGCTGCTCGCTGGCTGGCTGAGTGCCTGTTCTGGCTGGCAAATCTGCCAGCCAGCGAGGTGGGCCAAGAAGTAAAACAACGACGATTTATATGGGCTGAAGATCCCCTGCAAGATGTGAGCGCTTCTTTGAGTGGCAGGCGGCGGGCGGGGTGCCACCAACAGTTGTTGCCGAGCTCGGCAAGCTGCCTAGCACTGCCGCCGGCCCACCAGGGCGACAGAGACAGAGACAGGGGCGCGCAGTGTTCAGGGCGAACGAGCTGCCTCTTGTGCAACAGATAACGAGCCTCGCGACGAGCTCTAGACGGCGAGCAGTGCGCACACTGCACTCCCATTCAGCCACTCGAGCGCCGCACGGGCCCCACAGACTGCGACTGGCTGCCTGGCTGCCACTATATGGCGGCCGCGCCAGCGACTAGGCTCGGCCGCCAGCGAGAGCCGCGCACGAGCGACAGGCAGCCGCCGAGCTGGGCCGCCAGCCGGGCGGCTTAGATCAATCATCGTCAGCCCGCTCGGCTTATAGTGGTGGATTTGGGCTAACTTACTTTATCGCCCACAACTCAGCTCCACTCCAACTAGGCCCCATCCGACGGTCTGGCCGCTGTGCAGCGCCAGTCTCTCCCAGCGAGACACCACATCCTCCCCGCTCGCCTAATGGCTTCCTGTTGCTCGCCACACACGCCACACACAGGCCGAGGCGTGGCCGGCCAACTGGGCGCACCGCAGCAGCATCGGCGGCCGCTCGCCAAGCTCTGCGGATCATCACAATCGATGCTGCCGGCCACGCTCCCAAGGGCCTGGCCCATGCGTCATCCTGTGGCCCCACCAGCGCCTTGGGGCGCCCCACCCACGACGGTGGCGGCCGAGCTCGGTGGCTTGGCGGCCGGGCTCACTCAGATAGTCAGCCAGACTCCGATTTGGCTGATTTGTGGCGCGCTCGAGGCGCCGCCTGGTGGCGGCGCTGCAAACTATTCGTCCGCCGCGCAGTGCTCAGTTCGCAGTGCGCAGCCTGCGACTGTGTGCGACAGTCTGCAACTGTCCGCTGCAGACTGTCTCTGCCCCGCGAACTGTTGCTGGTGCGCACAGTCTGAGCCCCCAATGGCACTCACTGCACTGCGGAGGCTCCACTCCAGTGGGGCCGCAAATGGCAAATCGCAAATCGCAAGGCGCCCCCGATCGCCCATCGATTGGCCTCGGCGGCTCCTCAGCGCCGCTGTCGAGCTCGAGCGCGGGGCCCACACACCACTGGGGCGCTCAGTCGTCGACGCCGGAGGGGGGCCGAAATTTTGTCCCTCGGCGGGCCGCCACTAATTAATTGCGGCGGCGCGCCGGCAGCACTGGGGGCCGAGCGCGCCGCCGGCTGGACGCTAGTCTATGGCCAGTCTGCGGCCAGTCTTTGGCGGCGGATGGGCCGAAAGAAGTGGCCACATGGCTCGAGCATGTCCAAGTGGTCGGAGTGGGCGGCGGCTGGCGTCTGGGCGGCGAGTGGAGTGCAAATGATGCATTGCGCAAGCCAGGGCGGCCAGGCGGCCGTTTCGCTCGAGTGCACGAGCGACACTTTGGCCGGCCAGCCAGTGTGTGCAGTGTGTCCTCCGGCAGCTCGGCAGCTCTGGAGGCCGTTCCCGCAGTCGTCGGGAAGGCTCCCCACGTGAAGGCGAGCCCATGGCGCCGCGCAACAGGCGCACGGGCGGCGCAGATTGCATATTTCCATCCATCCACTCGACTCGACTCCACTCCACTCGACTGGCCGACCGTTGGCTGCCATGCGAACAGTTCCAAGCGAGGGGGCGGCCCGCTTTGCATGGCAGTCTGCACCTCGCTCTCGGGCCTGCACTTGTGCGCGCGCCTCTGCCCCAGAGTGACGCCTCCGCCTTTGCAGGGCCCATTCAACATGGCGCCGTGCTTCCAGTTTGCCGCCGCCGGCTGCTGGAAAGAGCTCCTTCTGCTTGGGACGCGAAGCCAGTGGCGCGTTCCACTGCCTTTTGGGCCGCACTTGGCGCACTTGCCCAAGAGAGCACACTGACTACGGTTATGCACTCACTTCTTGTGCAATTTCAAGCTGCTGCCTCCGAATTTTCTCTCCCTTTTCTCATCTCTTTCTGTATGATAATAATTTCCTCCCCCACTGCAAAGTGAACGCAAGTGAGCGAACACACACGCACAGACAGACGGGCAGCGGCGAGTGGCGGCGAAGGGAGACAGACGCGCAGGCGGACGGGGCGCGCAGAGAGATTCGCTCGCACAGGGCCAAATTCGGCGCCCGATGCGTTGGAGTGCGCGCGGCCCAACTTGCAGCCAGTCCTTGTTGTTAATTAAAACACTGCATCTTCTTCACACTCTCTGCCCACTCTACCGATTGCACAAACACTCAGGCAGACAAATATAAACAATAAGCAAATCAGAAATCCCAATCCAAAGCCATAATTGCCAAGATCGCCACCTTCGACAAGTGCACAGGAAAAAACAGAGCCAAACAACAGCTGGAAGGCTCTATTCCAAGCTAAATTCACTATTACACCAACCAAGCTTGGCCTCAGTTCGCAGCTCAGATAGTCATACACTCATATTCAACTTGTGGTTGCGGCCATAAATCGGACAAAATATTCGTCTTATTGTTGACCAACGAGGCTTTCAGTAGGTTGGCCGAGTTTGCGACCATTCTTTGCACCGGCAGCTCCTCCCCACCAGCAGAAGGCCGCCCAATGGATTCGACGGGGCTGGACAACGAGTTTGTGTCAACTCGTTATGGAGTTTTGCGAGTGGCTCATTTTGTAAGTATAACAATTTTAACTGAAAAAATCACTTGAGGGCTGAGCTGAGCTTTCAGCTTGATCGCTTGCGCGCAGGCCAAGCGTAACACGAGAGCCCAGTTTCAACAAGTGCCACAGAGAAGTGTTACTGGAGCAGAAGAAGCTCCAGTAATACGCGAGCTTATTGTGGCCGCGGCTTCTCCTTGTTTGTTTCTCAGCGGTCCTCGTTGGTGGCGGCCACTTGCGGGGGACACCAAGTGGGAAAGCGGCACATAAAGCGGTGGAAAAATTAATTAGCGCGCGCCCGTTAGCAAGTGGTGGCTGTTGGGAGCTGTCTCTCTCTCTCTGGGCACCAGCAGACCAGGACGAGGACAAAGAGTGTCGTCGTTAAAATGGGATCGAAAAATGGAGCCAGCGAGAAGTGCTGGGGGAGCATAGCAAATGGAGCCTTGGCTTTCACTGTCCAAGCTAAGGAGTGCTCGTTTGGTGGTTGTTGATGAGAAGCGGGCCCCAAACTGAAGGGGAGAGGCGGGCGCTTGAGACTGCTGGCTGCAGTCTCGAGGAGAGTGCGCCGCGGCTAAGGGCGCGCAGGCGGAGCGCAATTGCAAACACATGTCTGCTGCTGCAGCACACTGAGCGCCAACAGTTAGCATACCAAATTTGGAAATGAGCCAGCCGCTTGGCGCGCCACTGCCACTTGCACGCTCATGGCTCGCTAATCATGGGACCCTCTGGGGGCCAACTTGTTGCTTGTGCTTCCACCATCGTCCCGCCGACCAGCCAAACCAAACCTAAGCCACAACAGACTCACCCACCATCAGGGCTCCTCATTCGGGCTTCACTGGCCCACTCTAACGGGCAGCAGAGACACCCAAATGCAGCCATCTGACACGCCCACCGCCACATGGATCCAATCATCCAAGGCTCTCCTAGCAGCCCTTTTGCTTGAATGCCCAATAACTCGAGCACACATTTTGTCCAAATCATTCCTACTAATTTGCCTCATCTCTCTGCACTATCTCGCTGCCTAATCTCGCTGACCAATATCGACCTGCTACATGACAGGCCCTCTGCATAATCTGTCTCATATTGGAAGAGGTTTCAAGCTGTTACACCAGAGACTACCGCCTATTCGAATGGGTTTCCAGCTATGGGCTGATCTTTTCTATCCTTGTTTTGGTCATGTTCTGTGTCAAATTCAATCGTAAGTAGCGGCCAATTATAGATTGTGCTCCAGACGATTAGAGTGTTGGGCTGATCAAAATGGATGGTCGATAATAACCAGCCTAGAGGCGAGCCAAACATTCACCAAACTGACTGATGACTGATTTAGGATTTACACAGTTACTAATCGTGCCTCGATCTATCGACTATTTATCCCTAATTTATTCCTCGACTCTGCAAACGTGGCTAAAAACAGATGCACTGGAAAACTATGTCAATCTGCCTCTTAGTTTGATGGTCAATGAGGTGATATTGACCATCCTGTTCATATTGGCCGGTGTCAGTGTTCTCATATCGCTGTGCGCGGGTGCGGCAAAGATAGGTGGAATTTTCACGGGTGTAAGTGATCCAAAGCATGCTAAGATAACTCACATTTTCCTAGCTCTATCCATAGAAGAATTTCATTTCAATTATCAAATACTCATCTAACCTCCTTCCTCTTCCATCACTGAAGATCTTCGGAATCATAACCGGGGTCACTTTTGGGGCAGCCGCAAGACTGTCGTACGATTGGTTTGCCACGGGCAGCCCTGCAACCACCATGTGAAGTGTGTGGCTGCTCACTTCTAAACGCGAACACCAGACGGGCTCAATTCGAAGTCTGGAGAAAATCTAATTTATCCCTCGTGCCAAAATCAACTGTCCCTCGAAATGGTGCATTCGTTTTTGATGAGTTTGAAAAGAAAAGAAATGAGCAATCAATGTAAATCTACCGAAAAGGCAATGGGAAATTTTACAGCTTTTTAACAAATCGCTAAACCAGAGAACTTGCTCTACCAAATACGCCAGACAACATCATGCAACAGTAACAACATCCAACTCTAATAAAGAGACTAAGCGACCATCTTTTGTAAGACTGATCTCCTGCACAAACAACCTTCACTGAACACAATGATGAAACAAAGAGAACAAACGCTACAAACGCTCACACACCTTTTATAGTAACAACATGACACGTGAAAGCATTTTAAAAAAATTCATATCGATCCTTATATTAATATATATCATTAATCCCTGCCCGTAACTTTTACATGCTCATATAAATATGTTCCTTTGCCTTTGACTTAATCATTCTTCTACTCTTGTCAAGGTTTCTTGCTCTTGTGTCGCCAGCACAGCGCAAGCCCCTCCCTTTCATACCAGCTGATTGGTGATAGTTTAAAAAATAGTCACTCAATTTAGGTCATCATTGAGTATTGACTCAATGGCCGTTGCAGCCTCACTATCAGGCACTGAAGGATACCTGGAGTCGGACCATTTGTCATTCATAAGCCAATCGTCAACATCTCGAGAATGGGTGGCGCTATCTTGATCATGCTCTCTGAAATTCTGTTTCGAAGTGTTCTCCCCAAATGCGAAGTAGTCTGCCTCATCCTTCGGCTCCTCCTTAGCCTGCTTTAGGGCCATACTTTCTAAGTGGGCTGCCAAGTTTTAGTCAACGAAATTTCAATTAGTGCCTATTTAATGGGAAAAGAGTAGTGAGAGAATTGTTCGATGATCGGCGAGCACCTACCTTCGTACTCTCTGAAAAGCTCGCGCTCCTTCTTAAGGTAGGAGAGCTCGTCACTAACAAATAACTGCTCCAACATTACTTCCTCACTAGATGGCACAACTTTCTAATTATTTGTGATTGGGTAACGCCGTTAATATCCTGACCAAATATCAGATTCATAAAAGTAGTGGGGACAATTCAGATTACGATACGTACCATGCTCTGTTTAAGAACCAACAACCGAAAACGATCATAGATTGCTTGCTTTCTGGTTATCAGAGACTCTACAGCAGCATCAAAAATCTCGTCGACTGGTTTGCACAGATATGTATGAGGGATTTGGTTGCCTTTGATTAATACTTTTCGCCAGTCGGATTTCAAAGAACTTGTATGTCAAAGGGCGAAAACCTACCTTTTTTTATCTTAGACTGATGGATCGGTTCGGTATCATAAACATGATACCTTAGAAGGCGCTTACAGGCGTCCTCAACGGAAACAAAAGCGTCCTTCGTCTTGGGATTTAGAGCTGCATTCTGGTCTGAATTCAATTGATTCAGAATATTCTGGGCTCTGAGTTCCTTTTGACGAGCTAATTGTTGCTGCTGCTGCAGTTCCCTCGCTTTCTTGGCCTCGATCTGGTTTTGCTGCTGCTGCTGTTGGATGCACGCAGTCGCCGGCCTTAGGACGATGGTCGTCACTCCTCCAATGTTTTGTACCAATCCCTTCACGCTCTGTGATGTTTGTATAGGTCCTGCTATGGGCTTAAGTCCATTCTGCTCAATCTTTAGAGTATCTACCGTTAGGGATGAGGTGGGCGTCAATGATGAACTAATGTGAGGATTGGACTCGACTGTTCCGATTTTGAGATCACATTTCAACAAATTTGGTTGCACATTACCTGATGAGCTCAACTGTGATGCCGACGATGAATTTGCTGAGGTGGGTGTGGCTGTCGATACGAAAGTTGAATCTTGTTGAGATGATTGCTGGTGATGGATTACAGAGGCACTGATGCCATCACCAGCGTTCATCATCGATTGAGTATTCAATTTGATAGAATTAACTACGTGAGACTGATTCTGTACTATTGTAGATGCACTGTTCTGCACTATTGCAGGCTGGGAGGGATTGATTGTAGATTGATGCACTGGGGTAACAAACTTTGCTAAGGGAATTTGTTGGCCACTCGCTAACTGGGCCATACTGGGTTTCTGATCTGAGCTAGCTGCTAAAACTGTCATAGGAACAACTGCAACTGTTGGATACTGCTGTTGATGATTTTGTAATTGCTGGTTCTGTTGTTGTTGAGCAATCTTAGGGGTTTTAAGCTGAGGAAACTTGTCAACATCAGACTTTTTTGATCTACTTCTTTTAACGGCTGCTGTCTTGCCTTTTGTTGTTTTCTTAGAGCTATCATTTGAAGCTGTCTCACTAATTGCAATTTTTGGTGAAGAAGATGGTGCGGTTAATGTCATGATATTCGTGCCAGGTGATAGTACATTGCTGGGAGCCATGGTACTAATTTGAGAAGTTTGTCCAACTGAACTTGCGAGCACGGGTCTAACCGCGCCATATATTGCTGGTTGCATCATCATCTGGCCATCAGGACCTATTGTTATTCTAACAGGCTGTTGTTGAAGAGCTGGCTGGGTTGCGTAACCTGTCATAGGTTGAGGCTGAGATTGGTCAGGGTAGGGACTTGGGTTCGAAGAGTTGGGCATCGAGTTATCATTTTGAGACATGTTTGGCATAGGAGAGCTAATTTGTGAAAGAGAGGGTGATTGTGAAGATTTCAGACTGCCCATGGACTGCGATGAGGATTTATCTTCTGGCAGTATACCACAATCAAGTAGAAGGTCAGCCAAATCCAAACCAGATTTTGAGTTTGATGCATTCTTAGCGTTTGATTGCTTGCTTGGTGCTGAGTATGGTCCGTCGCTTGTGTCGGATGGCTTGGTTTGAAGTTGTGGTTGTTGTTGGAGGTGAACCGAATGAGCAACCGGTTGTTGACCGGCCTGGAGTTGGTTGTTGTAATCAATCATTGTGTTATTTATAGGCTGAGCTTGTTGCGTAGGCAGAGCTAGCAACATAGGTCCATTTGCTGTCATTATCTGTATAAATTGCTGTTGACCAGGCACTATTTGTCCGCCTGACATGGGTCTATTGAACACGATCTGGTTGGGCATTCTAGGCATCATCATCGGTTGTGAGGAGGGGATTACAATATGTTGACGTGGTGGCTGTTGAGGATTTGATTGATTCGCAATGGAGACAGCTTGACCGGGTACCATTTGTCTTTGTTGAGCCGGTTGAATCATTTGTTGACCACCAACCATCATAGTTGGAGCGGACGAGTTTATCATAGTTTGACGAATACCTACAGGCCGTTGAGGTAGTTGTTGCTGCGGTTGTGGGGATGATTGTTGCGATCGAAATTGTTGTGACTGCATCATTGGGGTTAGATGGGGTCGACCAACCAACACATTCGAGTTTGGCTGAAAACAGATTTGTTGAGAGGGGTATTGAGATTGCATTCCTACTTGTTGGGGTTGCTGCTGTTGTTGGTGGGGTTGGTGCTGCTGGTGTTGTTGCTGTTGTTGCTGGTTTTGATTCATCATGCTATTGTTGTTGTGGCCGAGGTTTGCTGCTGGGCCCGGTGCTATTGCGAAATACATGGGTCCGTTCGGAGTCTGTATCTGTATAACACGTTGTGGTTGAGGGACGCCAGTCAAAACTTGCCCGGACATCGGAGAGGAGCTCATCATAACCGGCTGGCGCATACCATTGTTGCTCTGAAAAATGATTTGCTGCTGAGGGGGCGGGGTTGTTAGGAATTGATTGGATTGAATGGGCTTCGACGTGTTGGGTGATTGTGTGTTAACGGTGCTCGATGAGGTCACTGGTGTGGTCTTGTTCTTCTTAGCCCTATAATTGGTTCTCTTAGGCTTTGGCGTAGGCTCGGGAGGTTTCGGGGCATTCTGTATTGGCTTCACAGCAATTTGCTGGGTATTGATCTCCGTTTTTTGTTCAATTTTAATTTCAGTCGATTGTGTATTGCTAGTTATATTCGCTTGTGGAGGTTCGACCTGCGGGGGCTGAGCTTTCAAAGATGCTTGTGATTGATCATGCGGTTGTTGGGGCTGAGATTGTTGAATATCCTGAATTTGTTGGTGGTGCTCGTCTTTGTGGAAGGTTTCTTGAACTGGTGGATTCAGAGAATTCGATTCCGAGGTATTTTGATATTCGATTTGCTCTGACGGTTTCTCCTGCGGGTTAATTGTGGGTGTCAAAGTCTTGGTCAATATTGCATCGTTTTCAGTATGTGTGGTGAGGGAAGCATTGATATCAGGTGGGTTTATAGATGGTGCTGCAGTGCCGAAAGGCTCTTGCGTGATCGTGTGCTGTATTACAGCATGATTAGGACCCATTTCTCCATGCGGATCGCATTTTGGGTCTTGTTGAATATGCAGGTGTTCTTGTTTTTGTTGCTGTTGTGCGTCATCTCGTCCGGCGACATTCTGCTGAGGATAGTATTCGTCGACCAACAAGTCATTCGATCCATTATCACTACTGGAGGTACTATTGTTGTTCGGGTCGTTTATGTTCAAGTAGTTATCCGTGCTGATGTTTTGGCTGAGCACATCAGTAGCCTGATGGTTATTCGTAGAGGATGCCAGATTGTCGGGTTCCCGTAAGGCTGGAGTATCTTCATGTTCAAAGTCGAAAGGATTTGATTGTGCCTTTGGAGGGTGCGAGCTCTCGTCATACGCACTCGCATAACTGCATGGATGATTGATTGGTGGATAATTAACATTGTTACTTGACACAGATGACTCGGGTATAAATGTGATATCTTGCAACGCGGGGGACTTATCATCTCTAGCATCATAGTCGTGTGCTGTCGACGGACTTGTTTCAGCAACGGTGTCTGTGATAATGGAGTCGAGAACAGATACAACGGGGTCAATTGTTTGGTCCGAGTCGGTCACATCTGTAGGCTTATCGATCGCATCCCTTCCATCGTGTTTGTCCTGATTTGGGGCTTGACCTGCCTCCGCAAAATTCTCCCCGGATCTTACAAAGAGTTGAATTTGCGTAGATGAAGTACTAGCCGTCGTCGAATCTACTGTCGGGGAGGAGCATTCTCGAGTACTGATGGGGTTGGTTGAGAATTGAGAATATGTGGTCCGTGTTTCATGAATACTTGTGTTGTCGTCGTTATTGATTGATATGCTGGTTATATTGTTATTGTTTGTATTTCCATGACTATCATTGATATTATTACTACTTGGCGCTTCTGCAGCCGTGGCTTCACTCTCCAGAAACGATTGCAACAATTGTGGATTATCAATTACGTCTAACAGGCAACGATTTTGGTCCATCATCCATAACCAGGAAATGCTACTGAAAATTCATTAACGGTAGCATGAAGTTCACCTTAGTTTTAGAAGACTTGATTGAAGTTGAAATTAGGTTAATTGAAGCTGGCATAGGATGGCCCTAATACAAATAATTCTTCTCCTTTGATGGACGAGCTACCAGTTATGCATTGTTGGCGACATAGATATTTCTGAATCGTGCAATGAAAAAATTTATTAAGACTTTTTCAGTTGTATTATTATGAAGATATTGAAGAGTTTAAAATTTGCTGAGCTTGAGTGGGATTTTTTATTTTCCAAGTGATGTTTATTGCTTCGAAAGGATAGTCTCGGTCATTAGTCTCAAAATTTTCGAATTGATAAAATATCAGAAAATGGTTAGCAATCATCAAAGTATTTCTTCCCCTAATGATGGAGTTTCAATTTATAAGAAGGATAATGCGTTATAATAATATTTGTTTATTATTCTTTTTTTCTTTCGTTTCGATAAGAAAGCCAAAGGCAGGGGAAGACAGAGAGAACATCAACGTCACACGCACATCTCTCATGTCTGCCTTTCGGTTCGGATAATCTAGCTTCTCTGGAGTGTGTGTGCGAAAGAGCATTGTAGAAATATTGCCATATGAAAAGCACACAAAAGTTAAACATCGCACACATCGAGCACAGCCGTAGCATTGGCGATGTGCGTATCACTGGAGAAAAGGGCGGCCGGCCCGTACATTCTATCAAGTCCATGTGTCATCGGACACGAAATATCCATCCACGCCTATCATTGACACAACAAACGAATCTTTTAATTAGCTTGTTCGAAGTAATAATCCCACTCTAGTTGATAGAGTATCATTGTCGCATCCAATTGTGCTCCGTGCTAAGGGAACAAGTCTCTGTTGGAACGCCTCTGATTCCGATCAGTGTGGCCACCCTGAGCTGTGATGCGCCCCACAATTTCGGCGAGTGGTTGTCGACAGGGATAATCCTCGACAAGCCCACAGACTATTATAATGAGAATGGAAATTGACAGTAGCCGAGATAGCCGAATGTTAATTTACAGTCACTGGTTCCAAGAGCTTACCTGTGTTAGAGGTCGGGCCGAGAGGGACGCGGAGACTGGAGCTTAGCGATTGGGGAGAGGGAATTCTGTGGTGTACCTGGCCACGAAACCGATGCGCGGGCGGTCTTGCACATGAGAGAGGGCATCTTACTGCAAGGCGACAGTATCCAGGACCACTGTCTTACTACCTATCTAGAGGATCACTGCTGACATGGATGTCGGATCACTGACTACCGACTGTGTTTTGCTAGCCAGTACAGAGATAGAGGCAGAGGGGATAGAGAGAGAGAGAGAGAGAGAGAGAGAGAGAGAGAGAGAACCTGTGAAGAAGAATCGGATAGAGGTGCTTAGTTGTGACTAGAGGAGGGCGTAGAGAGAAAGAATACAGTAATAAATCTGTTCGGGGAGGATGTGGAAGCGCGCGCGCGCGAGTTGCCTAACTCGGCGTAGCCTTCAAACGAGTCAAATTGTCGTCCCAATTTTCCTTCTACAGTTCGTCGAGTAGAGCAGGCCCAAGCAAACGACTTCACCACAGAGCTGACGAGCCGACTCTCTGCTCTGTGCCAACCTGCAGATTGACTGTTTCCTGCTAAGAATCTTGCTAATACTTTTGAGCAAAAGAGACAGGCATGAAACACGCCGCGAGAGCAAGTCAGATGTGTCCGTCTGTCTGTATGTGTCTATCTCTGTGTGTGTGTGTGTTTCTGCATTTGCGTGGCGCTCGAAGGCTCGATCCCCTGCTCCTCCTCCTCCTCCTGCTCCTCTACTGACTGTAAAAAGCTTACCACTGCACTAGACGCGGTTGCAATGGAAGCAATGGAAAAGTGTGGCCGGCTGGCTCGCACCAGCCGCATTGGGAATTGTTGAAGACAGCAATTCCACACTGCGCTCGCGCGCAAGCCACCATAGCCCGTCGCCCGTCGTCCGTCGCGGGGCTGCCTTCCCAAGCCTGGCCCAACCAAAACGACGACGACCAATTGAGGGGAAGAGAGAGAGAGAACCGTGCGCAGAGGCAGCGGTGCCCAATGCAGCCAGCTCGCACTGCAGTCGTGATGGCAGCAGCAGCGGCTCGGCAGCGACCAGGCAAGCGGTTAACCAAGTGAACACTGTGCGCGTTCTGCCGTCCGCGCAGGCAGCCGAGTGGAGCAAAGTATGGCACAGACACAGCGACACACAGGCGAACACACAGACGGACAGACGAACACTAGTAAAGAATCCTAGTTTCACATACACTCGCATACAAACGAACACACAAACGCACACACACGCACTCATTTTATTCCAAAGGCGAGCGGGCGAGAGACACAGAGGCAGAGAGTAAGGCAAATTCTTCATTATTACGGCCAGGGAGTTAAACTAGTATGAGACAATACACAGCGAATGAACACCTCCCGATAATCAATATATTATATATCTATAATATCATAATCACCACAACCACCAACATTTAACCTTAGGCAAATATTAGTAATCAAAAGGATAAAACAAATTTATATACCCGAATATATAAAATTAAATAAGCGGAAATTCACCAAGCAAACACCAGAAACAAATTTCACCAAAACAAATACAGTAGGTCTTTAATATTATTAAATTTAATTCACTATAACTATATACACCTAAATTGTTCAAGTCAATTAGTAGTTTTCAAAAGTTGAACTAAATAATATTGAATTATATCAAAATGAATCGTGAAATAGGAGTTATTGAGAAAATGTGCTCCTCCTATGGGTTCATACAATGTTGTGACAGACAAGCTAGGTTGTTTTTTCATTATAGTCAGTACACTGGTCGCGTGGAGCACCTCAAATTGGGCGATCCCGTTGAATTTGAGATGACTTATGATAGAAAAACAGGAAAGCCGATTGCAAGTAGTGTGGTCAAAATTAGCTCTGGAGCTATGTTCGATGAACAATTAAGTCAGGATAGAGTTTCAGGCTTTATCACCCTCGAGGTAACTCCTGATCGCGAGGGCAGAGTTGTCTATGAGAACAGGGGCGAATGCTTCTTTTTGCCATTCAGCGAGAATGATGTTGAAAGCAACATCAAACTAGAGGCCAAAGACGAAGTAACATTTCATATCTCTACCGATAAACAAGGCAACTTGAGAGCAAAATGTTTGAAGTTGGGCATACCACAACAAGCGCCATCGTATAAAGGCGTTGTCTGTACGCTTAAAGATAGATTTGGTTTTATTAAGAGAGCCGATTGTGATAAAGAAATATTCTTTCATTCATCCGGGTGCAACAATAAGATCTTCAATGAACTTAATCCAAACGACTGTGTGGAATTTGATATACAAACTAGGAATGGCAAAGAAGTTGCCGTTAATGTAACTAAACTACCATTTGGTTCCGTTCAAGTTGAAAATTCAACTGTAACTCAAGCAACAACGACAACCCAAGCAAATACAAATTCGGTACTAAACGATTATCTAGCTCGTTCAAGTTTATTAGATAAACAGCCAATATGCAACAATAGTGGGAACCTCAACAATAGTTTGAACAACTTTAGTAACAATCATAGTTTAACTAATGGAACTCTAGCAAATATCTTTGATGGATTTGGATCAAATAATATATTATCGTCCATCGCCCATCAGCAACAATCGCAACAAAATAATATGAGCACCTCAATACTATCATCTATCATCAACTCAACATTGTTATCATCATCATCACCGCCAACACAAAATCAACACAATAATAATCCACAACTTCCATGGTTGAAACCGTTTGATTCATCTAAGACCCTTCAGCAGCTCTTCAATAAGGCATCTGAAGAGGCAGAGGACGATTTTCCTTTAATTGATCTTAATACGGATGTTAACTCTGAACAACAACATCCTGGAAACAACATAGATTCCTTGCGTTACAACTTCATCTCTTCAGCAATCTTGAACGGCAATGGTCAAAGGAATTTCAACAATAAGAGCGATTCTTGGTCTGAAATACTAACTCATCTACCGCTCGACCTCAACCTGCAACTAAGCAATGACCAATCAGATGACATGAATTCTGCTATGCCATATCGCCCTGAGAAGGCGTTGACAAAGCAGTTCAACAACACCGAGGAGAAGGGTCCGAAAGTTGTACTCCTACGCCAACCAAGGGTAAGTTCAATTCATAGTTTCGCTCGGTATACCTATGCTCTATATCTTCGAAACGGGTTACCTGTTACTGACAACAATTTCTATCTGTCTCTTCCACACAGGGCCCTGAAGCGGGGTTGAGTTTTTCTCGACGTTATGACCTCAATAATCATCTCCTGACTCAATCATGAAACAGTCGAGAGTCAATAAGCAACAATTCTAAGCAAAGTAGTAACTAAAGATGGAATAACAATTTCGAGTGCTAATTAGAAACTACCGAAATCGCCAGTCAGCTAGCGTAGGAGCTGGATAAGTGGAGGGTAACGAACGAAACCAAACTAGATGATCAGCGCAAGCACTGTTCTGAGTCGATAAAATCATTCATTTTTGTAACCGATTAGAAAGTAAGAAAAAATACTAGTAATAAAAATGCAACTTCTCAAGCCAAAAAAGCTCACCTAGTAAGATACTCATCTTAGTTACATCGGATTCTATCCTTCTTTGCCTCCGGTTTCTACTTCCGTCAATATATACGTTCTATCCATGTTCGCACCGGGTCTCTAGTTCGCCGAGTAGCTAACAAGTAGGCACCCAAAAGGAGCTCGGTGATCACTCAGAATTGGCGGCGCAAGCGCGGGGCTCCTCCGGGAGCAGGAAAGATTCCTGCAGAAACGCAACACGCACACGTTGTGATCCTGCACTCCGCAAAGTGATAAAATAACTCGCCTCTGCTTGTCCTTCACGCGACTATCAGAATATTTACCTTCCTTGGCCCCCCTTCTCTAAAATATTTTATAAGTGAGACGAGTGGTCACTTCGAATCAATCAAAATGCTGACGCTAAGAGCAATTAAGAGGACTATGGATGTGGCGAAGGTTGTCTCACCTAGGATGGCATCCACTTCGTCTTCGAGTGAGGTTGATAAATCATCGAGGTATCATGGTATTGATCTAGCCAATTTCGACCCCAACAATTACAACATACCCGTTCGCCCGGAGACCATGGACGACCTAATGGAGCCCTATGGTCCATATAAGCAGGCCTACGCGGCAGAGAAAAGACGAGGTAACATCCAGATCTTGAAAGGATCAGTGAGTTTGATAGCTAGCTTCTTATTCTTATATTTTTCAGGCGCTATGGAAGGTTTATTTATGCCAAACTTGGACAATATCATGGAAGAAACTGAACCATTCAACTTCGACACGGAGGGTAGAGTGTCGGTTGTCAGGGACTGAACCCATAGTGTTCTCATGTTGGCAGAGACAATCGGTTTGTTAGATAGTGTGTGTCGGCATTGAAAGCAATTAAAATTGTTGGTCATCGATTTAGTCAATCTCTGAACTCAATCCTTGAATCATAAGTAGCGGAGATATTCTAGTTCGAGGTGAGAGAAACTTTATTAGTCTTTGGTGTCAACTGGGGAAATCACAGTTATACATTGTATCTAGAAATAACGTCTGACGTTACATTGACCAAACTGTGCAGTTCGAACTGGCAGTTGGTGGGGGAATAGTAGACTGTAACATTCAGACAGCACGTGAAGAAAATTAAAGTTCTGGGGGGAGCCGCGTTACAACATTTCATTTTCATTCATGAGATAAGAAAGAGATAAGAACAAGAATAGGCACTATCTTCTAAGGCGATGGGGGTTAGCTTTCCCGTCAGTCTCACTGCTTTTTCAATTCTAGTTAGATGGCTTGTGGGCCAGTTTCCTTATTCTGGCTACAACGACCCACCGATGTACGGCGACTATGAGGCCCAGCGGCATTGGATGGAGATTACATCTAACCTGAACGTAAGAGACTGGTATAAGAATGGCACTGACAACGATCTTCTTTTTTGGGGCCTGGACTATCCCCCACTGACTGCCTACCATATGTATGCTCTCGGGAGCATGGCTAATAGATTCATCAACTCATCGTGGACTGAGCTTCATAAATCCAGAGGATTGGAGTCGTATGAGCACAAACTGTTCATGAGATCAACAGTTCTGGTCAGCGAGTTGATAATCTACACACCAGCGATCATATATTATTTCTACAAGACACAACCTTTCCACTACTCAGCAATACCTTCAAAACTTCAGAGAGAGAATAATCAGATATACACTGCTCTCCTATTGTTGTATCCCGCGCAAGTCTTGATTGATCATGGTCATTTCCAATATAATTCAGTCTTCATGGGTCTTGTGCTGTGGGCTGTGATATTTATGACAAAAAACAAGCAATACCTGGCCTCAATAGCCTTCACATTAGCTCTTACCTACAAACAGATGTCCTTGTACTACTCCTTACCCTTCTTCTGGTTCATAGCATCCAAAAATCTTAGAGTCCGTCCCATCTGGAGGGGAATAAGTAATATCATCATTGTTGGTCTATTAGTCATGGTCACACTCGCTCTCATATTTATGCCTTATCTTCACAGTCTAGAGTCTATTCAGCAAGTTTTTAGCCGATTATTTCCCATCCAGAGAGGCCTCTTCGAGGATAAGGTAGCAAACTTCTGGTTCAGCTTATCAGTGTTCTACAAGTTGAGAGGACTCTATACAATGGACGATCTATTGAAGGCTAGCACTGCCATAACACTAGTGTGCTCTCTCCCGGCTGGTTTACATCTCTTGTTCAGACCGAACATCAGAACTTTTAAATACTCTCTAGTCACAACCTCGATGGCATTCTTTCTCTTCTCCTTCCAGGTTCATGAGAAGACAATCTTGGTCCCGGCCTTACCTATACTACTCATGGCTAGTGAACACCCGTTGGCAGCTCACTGGTTTGTAAATATTTCCACCTTTAGTCTTCAACCGCTACTGATGAAAGACGGGCAACTGATACCTTACATAGTCTTGGTAACTCTACACACTCTTTTCAGCTTGGAGTTACTTCAAAAAAAGCTCTCACCAACCAGAACAAAACTACTCATGGCGCATTACTTATTGATGGCGATTTATTACATCTCACTCCTTGGTTGTTTTGTGCTGGGTTCGACTGCAGTGTTTGTCACACCACCAGCAAAGTACCCGCATTTGCACCCTACCTTGAATGCGCTCTATTCGTTCGGTCACTTCTTTATGTTCTTCATCTATTTCTACTACTCCCAATTTACGTCCCAGTCCCCCAGCAGAACACTGAAGGAACCATCAATTCTCATGAAAAAGAATAAATAATTTTCTTGCATATCAACTTCGATTCAAGCGATCAAATATCTGATACTGATACTGATAATGAGCACGCCTGCTAAAGTATGATGATCCACGTTTCAGTTGGTTATTCAACCGTAAATAGCGGTAGCATTCACGCCAGTCATTAAATCTCGGGTTTGCTCCACTTCGACCATTATCGGCCATTACTGTAGAAACAACATTCAAAGGATATAAGAATGACTGAACGATAAATGGCGGTACTCGGGATAGGATGGCAGTGCCTAGGCTGTCATCGATTAGGTTAGCGGTTATTCGGCGACTAAGTATGGTAACCCAAACCATTGTGACTTCTACAATTAGTTTGGGTATGATTCCTTTGTACAAATTCTGGAAAGTAAACTCGACTGTCCCCTCTGTTTCGAAGAACGCAGCGCCTATATAACCGATGCTCATCGATAGAAGGGGGTAAGTTATTACAGTTGAATAAATCTTGAGGGCACTCTCTCTCAGGCAAACGGCTATAATCTCGCTGGCGTCAGATTTACCGTTATCCATCTTATGATTAGTCGCGGAGGCCATGAATTCATAACTCGACTGTTTCAATATTACAGCTGGTAGGTAATATCTCAGACCAGTGTAGAGGGCAGAATATCCTCGGGCGTCCCTAATGACCGTCATGTAGGTGAAGATGTTGGGCAAACGGCCATATTTGTCCGGTGGGGTGGGTTCGTAGCCGATCTGAATGAGTGTTCTAGCTAAATAAAATGGATACCCGGCGACCGTGATGGCTAGACTTCTAGCCAGATTTGTGGAATCATCCATCCTATCCTTCTCAATTATCCCAACACTGTATTGCTCTTAGTTCGTCTCTGGTCCACAATTTGGGCTGCAAGTTTGGCTGAGGTTGTCACTCGACTTGAAAGCCTCGGCTGATGGATTGATTTTGAGAACTTCTAGAGCATAATAGTCACCTCTCAACGCGTGCGCAGCGTGAGAGCGGAAAAAAAGAAGGTTAATCAGAATAAAATCAACAAACATGTGGATTTCAATTTTAATGCAGTAACAACAAGAAATCGACCTATCATAGATAATCTCACCAACATAGGTTTGGACCTCCATGTACCTGTTTATATTTGACGTAGAAAATAGAGAAAATTATTAGATCGAAAGAGAGGAGATATACACGGAATTGGAAATCAAACGTAGCATGCAGTCAATCAAATGTGTTGTTGTCGGTGATGGTGCGGTCGGTAAAACATGCCTCCTCATCAGTTACACAACAAATGCATTCCCCGGAGAGTACATACCTACAGTTTTCGACAATTACTCAGCAAATGTTATGGTTGATGGAAAGCCGATCAATTTAGGCTTATGGGATACAGCGGGTCAAGAAGACTATGATAGATTAAGACCGTTATCTTATCCACAAACGGATGTATTTTTGATATGTTTCTCATTGATAAGTCCAGCCTCCTTCGAGAATGTTAGAGCCAAGTGGCATCCAGAAGTTAGACAACACTGCCCAGGCGTGCCGATAATCCTAGTTGGTACGAAGCTAGATTTACGTGATGAAAGCAAAACTATAGACAAGCTGAAAGATAGAAAATTAGCACCCATCACCTATCCTCAGGGCCTCGCAATGGCAAGGGAAATTGGTGCAGTCAAATATTTGGAATGCTCGGCTTTAACGCAAAGATATTTGAAACAAGTATTCGATGAGGCCATCAGGGCCGTACTTTGTCCCCAGCCTAAGCCGCGAGGGAGAAAATTCAAATGCACAGTGATATGATGAAAAATCAACTTTTTGTACAGACTACGATTAAATTTTTTGTCCCATATTTTAATGCTATTCATATATTAAAGTTAGCGTTGAAGTTTGTCTTGAGGGGCTGGACCGAGAATCCAGCGGATCCGGGGAAAGGTCTGACATAGTGCGGTGTCGGCCTGAAGGTGTCGTGAGTTGCCAAGTTTGCTGCGGCATCCCGCTGGTGCTTCTTTGACGAAACTACTTCTAAACCAGAGTAAATCATTACTTTCACGATAGTGAAGAGTCCATATACGGCGAAGGCACAACAAGATAAAACTAGCATGTTGATGATGCTTGCCCAATCGATTAAACTTGTGTTGACCCCATATGTCGCAAATCTGTTATCTTCCATGGATGAGGCCCGTAGGCGAGAGACCCATTTGAATTCTGGAACTGATATTGTGGAGCTGGTCTTCGGAGAGGGTGCGGCCGTGGTGAGGGTTGATGAGGCTTTGGGCTGGACAGTTGGGGAGGGCTTAGGTGATGTCTTAGTTGGTGTTTTGAGAGTGGCAGGCGCCTCAGTCGTTGTGGTATCTTCAACATCCCAGGGTTCTGTGGCTGGCTGATCCTCGATAAACAACTCATCTGGTTCGCCTGGAGGCTTCTGAGAAGTTCTGTACCATTGGGCAGCGTAATCGTCTCCCATGGCCTCTCTCACATAGTCAATCTTATCGATCTTATAGATCTTCATTAGATGCTCTGCAGTAATATGATCTTCCTCTTCGATGGTAAGCTCTCGAGTTGTCGGTGCAGGGGTGGTCGTTGTGGTAGTGGTGGTGGTGCTTGTCGTGGTGCTAACTGCGGCTGGTAATCTCGATGGCTTGGAGAGTTTTGTATCATCAGCATACTGGTTGCTTCGGAGCATTCGACTACGTAGTGTGTCTTCGTAGAGACCTGTTTTCTGATTCAACAAGGTGGGAGGGTTTTTCATGCATTCCGAGTCTTTATACTCGCAGTGGACCTTGTTTCGGAGACACCGGCATTCAACGCATTCTAGTATTGATAGATCCATATCTCTGATGATGTGTGAGGGATCGATGGGGTCAGTGCCATGACAGGATATATCTGTGGGGCCTCGCAGTGCTTGGGAGGCCGCAGAGTGAACCATGGTGAGGCTGATAACTATTAGGCTGAGAGTATTCATCATGCTTGAGTTCTGGTGGTAGGCTGACTTGAATAATGTTGGATTCCTTTCGGGATGTGACTAGGAGAGGAGTTGGTGTTAATGAATGTGAGGTTGCACAGTTCATGTGAACGACAAGAAGTCGGAAACGAAATAATGGTATTGTTGGTTTGGGCATTTGGTTTATATACAATTTGCCCGATCGATTTAAAGAGATTCTGATGGGCCTCAACAGATCGGCTAGGAATGTTGTTTGTTTAAAGTGATCCCAATGTATAGTTTGGCCAGTGAGGCCGCGATTGTTGGCACGTGCAGTCGCTAGCGCGCGATGAGGACTGGCGCCTATAGGCAGCATAGCGCGACACATCGATCAACAAGTGGATTAGAGGCAGCGCCTTGGCTGCAGACGCAGAGCGCGCAAACATCAGATGGACAATTTGTGTTTGCGTAGTGCTCTCGTACTGGCGCCACGCGCTGGTTACCACCGACGATTTGAGGCCGCTTTCCTGCAGGGTAAATAGAGAAATCCTTCATCTTTACCTCCTTGGCACTGGATATGTTTGCCAACTCTAGCGCTCCAGCAGGTAAACAAAGACAAACATATCTCTCTGGCGCCAATAATTCAGTCAACATTTATTACATGTCGCGCCATGAATGGCTCGTCGGCGCCAAGCTTCATCAATCTCAGACAAGCATAACAGATAAACAAACAAGTAGAACTTTTTGGCTATCGCTTCAGCTAACGAGCGATCCCCTTCTAGGATGAATTTTATAGTCAGATACAATGCAACTGCACTGAGGCGACCAGTTAGATGATGGTTAGGTAAACGGGAGGGTAAATATGTCTCTGCCACCGTCTCGCCTTCCCTCAAAAGTGGCCGTCCAATGTCAACAAAGACTCCTGGGCAAGCGAGAAAGAACCGACAAATAGACCTTGGCGAAGCAGAATCACGCGGCCTCCTCTTCCTCTTGATTGCCGCGGCAGATGAGCTGAATGAACTTCTTGATATCCACTTTGCCCTGCATGTCCACTGGCGCTTCATTGAAGATCTCCTCGCACTCTTTGGGTGAGAATTTCTCGCCCCAAGTGCTCAGCGCGTGCTTCAGAGTTTCCTCCTTGCAAGTTCCGTCGCCCTCGTCGTACATGTTGAAAGCCTGGGCGATAACATCCTCATCATCAGTGCCCTGAGCTCGGTCGCCGAAGATGGTTAGAAAGGTGGTGAAATTGATTGGTCCCGGCGCCTCGCTGGCCATCTCTTGCAACTCCTCGTCGGTGCACAGACGGCCCAAGGCATCAAATGTGGCACGAATATCGTTTTTCGATATGATTCCGTCCTTGTCTGAGTCAATGAACTGGAAGGCCTCCTTGAACTGGGCCACCTGGTGCTGGGTGAACATAGCGAACACGTTCGAGCCGCTGCGCGTGGCGCGCTTCTTCGAAGTCGTTCGCACGGGTGCCGAGCCTCCGCCATCGCCGCCTGCCGCTGGCTCCTTCTCGGACTTCTTCGACTTGGTCTTCTTGATCTTCTTCTCTCCGCCTTCCTCAGCCTTTGATGATTCATTGATAGTGGGTCATTCATTTTAGAGAGTCCACTTCATTAGTGACTGCGATCTCCACGAAAGAGTTCATCAAAGGAGGCTGAGAAAGGCACAAATCGTCGATCGATATCATCACCAACGCTCGTAGTGCCATTGGTGCTCATTACTTACCATCTTTGTCTCTGTCTGGGGCAATGAAAACCTAACCGGATAAAGAAACCCAATCTGTCAATAACTATTTGCTAGATAACACTATCAACAGATCGTAGTGATCTAATTTATTCGCATGCAATTGAGGATCCAGTTCCCCTAGTTGCTCTCACTCTCGATTAAAGTGGAATGGTTGGAGAGAGAGTACGAGTTGGATTCCGCGAATGGTTGATGTTGGAATGAAAATGTCGAGGCAGCGATCATGAGGGCAAAGGGAGGAAGGGAGAGAAGAAGATGCCAAGAAAAAGACAAGGTGACCCAACACTTGACAACACGGGTGAGTTGAGCCGCCTGCCTAATCTTGTCCCCCCAGTCTTTCCGTTGCTTCGTCGTCGCCCGTTGAATCTCAGAAACAATCCAGATAGGGTGAGAGCGAGCTAGATTGCCAGCTCATTCGGTCCGCCCGGCCAATTCAAAACTGCAGAGCTTCTCGCTGCCTCCCAGACCCACTGAGAGACGGGCTCTTTTGGCGCCTTCCAAGCGAGCGCCTCGACAAACACAAGCGCTCACGTCATGGCCAGGCAGAGGGCAACAATATCAACAACTAAAACCTACTTTTGTCGCGTCCCAACTTTAATTGTTCTTGTTGAGCACCCGGCCGGCTAAACAAGGCTAACCATGAACACGCTGGATGACTTTATTTTTTGATTACGAAACGGCGAACGAACACACGAGAATCCCCTGCCTCCCATTTGGCAGCACTGTGCTAGACAATTGTTGTTGGCATCCAATGGGCATAAATAAAATAAAAGAGCCTCTTTATCTTGTTCTTCCTTCACAGTGCTCATTGTTGCAGCCCAATTTGCTGACGAAGCGCCCCCGCCGCCAACTGATGTCCGTGCCAATTCTTGCCCGGCCGCTGCAACTCTGGCAGTGCACGAAGTGCCTAGCGACACAAGCTCGTCCCCCAGGCTCACGGTCTCGCTCTCATTCGAGAGACAGTTTCCAGTGGCTCTGGATTGCAACAAACTCGTGCATTGTGCTGCCTGCCTGCCTCTGGAACGGGCCCACAGTTAGATTTAGGAAAAATTAACTTGCAAATCTCACCTCGCTCTCCAGTTGTTCACACATCAAGCAACACGCCAACGAGTAGCACATTCAAAAGCAGCTATGGTCTCTCGTGCGGAGCTTAGTGTTGGCAAAGCTACCACTAAGAAAGAGTTAAGAGACATTTGGAGGTTTCTGAACACTGGCACAAGAAGATATGCTTAAAATGGCAACAACGTTTTATTCACAGGCTCACTTCCACACGACAGAGATGAGATCTGCCGCAAGTGGGCCTTTCTCGCCGCTTGCTATGTTCATTGGGCGTTCATTTCATGAAGTCTGAAGGGCGAGTGTCTTGGAAATATCGCGCCAAATGGATAAGAATTGTCCGAACGAATGAAACCTCGACCGAGTGAGCTCTGATCTCGTGAAACATTAATCGTTATTACACAAAAAGCCAGCACAACAGATTCCACTCCTGCCAGCTCAACTGTTGCGCTTAATTTCTCCCAAGGGAATTGCATTGTCATAGTTCGTACTAGTTACTGGTCCATGGTCGGGAGCTAGATCTCCGATGGATTGAGCAGGAGACAGAATTGAAGAGCCAAATCCGCCCCTCTCGAAGCGCTCGTTCAGTCGAGATCCTAACAGAAGCCCCACAAAGAACGCCGCCGAGACCAGACAGAAGAGCACCCCTTTCAAGATGAAGCCACCGGTGGATTTTTGGCGAGCTCCATTCAGTTTGGTGGCCGCCAATTCCAAGTCCAGTATGTTGTGCTTGCTCAGTGCCAGCGTTCTGCGTATCTGGTCGACCCTGAGGTCCCGCTCGTAGTGTAAACATCCGGCTCTCTGTTCGAGTAGCTCTTCGAGTTTGCTGTGCTCAATTTGCTCGGCCTTTTTTCCTTTACTACGGACTGTCTCCTCCACCAGAGGCTCATCAATGGCAATCGTATTGATGAGACACAACGAGCCGCCAGTGCAGTAGTCGAAGGAGGCACACACACTGCCCAACTGCATCCAACATGCGTGAGCGCACTCCTCCACTGTGCCCATCTTGAGGGCAACCTGATTGAACAATCCCTCGATCTTCTGCCTCACCTGTTGATCATTATCGCCGTTTGCCCTCTTGAATACACCAGTGGACACATGGAAAAACGTTTGGTACTTTCGTCTGTACACAATGCACGAGGATTCGAGCTCGTCCGAGCCGGCCTCGTCGCCTGTGGGCACCTCGTTGTCCATCGCTGGCTCTTCGTCGATGTTTTTCACGCCATTACGTTCAGTTAAGCTATGGAATAGATTCGAATCGAGCAGACACACCTGAGTGCTTGGACAGTAGGCTATAGTCTGGCTCACAACATGGTCTTGCTTGCCCTCCACTTCGAGCGCCATCTTGGCGCACTCAGAGGCGGTCTCAAATTGGAGATAGTTGCCCGCGTCAACAGCCGGCATTGTCACTATTTCGCCCGTTTCACTGTACGAATCCAAGTAATCCTTTTCGTGTATTGCACATGAACCATCTAGTGTCAAATTATACTTGCCAGTTCCGTCCGCTTTTGCGTCTTCCACAATCACCGGCTCGCCACTGACGGCCTGGAGCAATTGTGTCTCAATCGAGGATGATCTGATGTCTAGCGACGACAGGAGACACCGGCTACCACCATCATCCTTGGCTGTCTGCTCGGAACTTTTGGCTGCATGACAATAGGAGTACGAAAAACAAGCTACGTCTAAATTGCACATGCGAGCACAGTCTCCAATGGTGTCGTAGTTCATCATTGGGAAGGATCTAACTTTTGGTGGTCGTGTTTGTCTGCTTGATGCAGTCCTCCCTTCAGAGGAGCTATGCTCCAGGTACTCCTCGTCTCGTACGCCGTCTTCTAGAGTGTACTTATAGTTGTACACCACCAAGAGGGGCACCTCCTTTTGGACATTCGAATTGCGAACCCTAATCTGATAGGTTGCTCTTGGCTGCACGCCTGGTCGTGGTGTTGAACCTCGGTTGACGGGAGTGTTCTCGTAGTCTTCCACCGTCATTTCGAGCTGGTGGCCTTTGATCGATTTGCGCCACCGGAGCCAATCTTTGGTGCCACTTTCTGGCGGCTGGGCAGCCGAGTATCTGTAAACATAGCACTCGGTGTTGGTCTCAGCAAATGGGTCCGATTCTGACACCTCATGAGGCTTGTCAGTCCTAACCAATGCCCCAGAGCTTTGCCCTATCACTGTGCATTGCGATTCCAAGCGCTCCGCCGTCTCGGGGCAATAGGCGACCATCGTCACTCCAGTGATATGTGAGGCCAACAGAATGCAGCCCCGCTCGCCAAGAGTGCTTCCACTAAACACAAGCTTCTTTTGGTTCGCCTCGGCCGGCACTTCTCCACGACCAAAGTAGCTCAATTGTTTGTCATCATCGCGGTCTGAAATGATCAGTCTGGCAAAAGCATCGTGAGGTCGCAACGTTAGGTCGAACTCGGTCAAATGGAGGCGACTTATTTTGAACACCTTACTGAAGAGGCTGTTCAACAATTGTTGCTCTAGTTGGTATTTGTGGGTCCGCAGTTGTAGAGTATCATCCTCAGCTAGTGGAAATTTGACATTGTTGCGCCGGAACTCCAACAACAACTCCACTTTGGCCTGCTCCTCCTCAATGTTGAAACACTCTGGGACCATGAACAACTCGCTCGGCTTTTGGGGCAAACCAAAGAGACCCCAGTGGAAATCGGCCACGTCCAAGACGTCGTAGGAATCCAGAATGCGCTTACTCTCCTTGTGCCGCTTAATCAGATTTATTTTGGCCGGCCAAAAGTCTTTGCCTATGTTGGCTGGGTCCTGTTGGAGAGCGGTGGTGGCCATCAAATGGAATTGAACGATATAGTCGAAGTTGCCCGAAGTTCGCTTGATAGTGTCGGTAGTGAGTGCGAAGACAGCGGGAGGCTCCTCGAGGATTGTTTCGTAAACCAAATAAGGTTTGTGGCGCATCGTGGTGCGGCCAATGTAGGCCAACGACTGGGCACCCAAATATTCCAGAATGTCCAGACGCTTGCCCATCGGAGAGTCTCCAGGCTTCTTGGTCAAGGGCCTCTGGGCGGGCCCCAATGATTCGTCATCGATTCTAGTCACCGAGCAGCCCCTACTGCTGAACTGCGGCTCATCTCCCGCCGCTCGATCATTATATTTGCCAGCATCAATAACGGAACTGACTGTTCCATGAGTATCCACTGAGTACATCAGGCCCTCGTTTAAATCCCATATAGAGACTGTTCCATAAGCGAGAATTTCTCGTCTCAAGTAACCCTGATCGTGGTCGTAGGCGAGTGATATTAGAGAGTGCGATTGGAATTGATTGAACACCATCACGAATGACTCGCTTTGAATGATGGGCCTTAACCTATTTTGCAAAATCATCTCACTACAACCAGCACCAAATGGCAAACTAAACTCGTCCTCGAGCTTTTGCATGTCCGCCAAGTTTCCGTAATTAATCTTCTCGAGAGTATGATAGTCCAGCGTAAATTTGACCTCGTAAAGGCCCGATTTATTGTCATCCGCGAGTTTTGTTGTCTCCATAACGGAGAAAAAGGTCGTCTCCTCGCTATCCAGTGTGTTTATTGGCGGAATAAAGGCCTCAAATCTGCATTCAGACACCTTAGATCTGCCGCATTTCACCGATGCAACTCGGCAATCCATGTTTCTATGATTTCGAATTCGCGTGAATGAGGCTGCCGAATTGGTGTTTTCGAGTACCATTTTCACCAAGACCGAGACACTGGAATCGAAAAATTGCCGCTTAGCATAGTTGAGCAACTCCTTGTTTGTGTAAGTCATCTTGACAAACCAATCGAGCTCGGGTATTAATATGGCACCATTTGCCGCTGAATCGTCAGTTCCGGCTCTGACTAACTCGCAGTGACCCTTGTCATTAACTTTCAGTATCCTTCCATGTCTATTGAAATAAACGTTTGGCTCATAGAAGACTTGGCCTATTGTCACCTTCGATCGTCGGCCTAGATTGTCCACCACCTCGCTGAACGCGAATTCGTGCATAATGGTTTGAACGCCGCGCCTATACTCCAGCATTAGCTTACCCTCGGCTCTATAGGACGGGGGTAGCACAACTGAGATGGTGTCATTATCTGCTGCTTCGGCGGGTTGAATAGTCAGGATGAGATAAAAATATAACAAGGCGTAGGCGACCTGAAGCAACAGGTTATCTTTGAGGCGCCCATAGCTAATCATTGTCTTTGGATTCTTCGAGATAATTTGGTGGAAGTATAACCTAATTATCAGGCATGTTAGATTACTCACACATTATGTCTGGATGACTTTCTATATAAAGCACTTGTTACAGTCTAATCGACGATGAAGCAATCGAAACAGGTCGCCCCACGCATCGTAGAACGTCGCTCAAGCATCAGACCAATGGAGCGCCAGTCGCCTACCTCGGAACCATGTGACAGTTACCTTGGTTAGTTCATCAAGGTGATCGAGCGCGAACGCACTTTCGCTGTGGCCCTGATCATAGGCTACCGATTAGTTGCAAACGAGGAAGCCTCGTGGTTCTTTCGGGTTGAATTTTGGACCCTCAATAGAACCTCGATGGACACTAGTCCCTATCTGTGATCGAAGGGTCTGTGAATAAAGTAAGAAAAAAAAAGAAGAATAAAGGTACCCGATGGACTAGGGCAGAGATCTAATGAATTTAAGGGACTGGATCTCACAGGAGATAGCGGTCGAGTAGAAGAGACACACTCGATGCAACAGTCTGTAACTCAAGGCGCGAATAAAGGGGGAGCTTGTGGAGGACAAACGGCGATGTTGCCACGATGATATTGTGATCAGTTAGATTGAGTCGAGTTTCTCTCGAGTTGCATCTCTTAGGATTGAGGATTGGAAAGAAAACAGGCAGTTAGTTGACATCTTCTATAAGTCAGAGATACAATGCCTGCTTCATTGTATCTCTGATCTCAAAGTTTTTTCGTTCTGAATGACAACCGTCAAGCTAGAGCTTCGGGACCAGTTGGCTATCATGCACCACCATAGAGGGAGAAATATCGGCGAGCTTTGGGCATCCAGATAATTTCATGGTTAATTCCAACTCATCACGCAAAATCTTCAACACATTGGCTACTCCCTCGGAACCCTCACAGGCTAGACCCCAGAGTACTGGGCGACCAACAAATACCATCTGCGCGCCCATGGCTAGACACTTGTAAACATCCGAACCGGTTCTGATACCGCCATCGACAAACACTGGACATCGACCATTGACCGCCCTCACGATTGTTGGCAGTACCTCAATGGTTGCCGGCACAGTGTCCAGCTGGCGGCCACCATGATTTGAGACCACGATTCCGTCTGCCCCATATTCCAAAGCCAGTAAGCTGTCGTCCACTGTGAGGATTCCTTTGACTAGTATTGGTAAATTGGTTATCCTTTTCAACCAAGAGACATCGGACCATTTGATGCTGGCGTCTATATAGTCCAAGTTTTGTAAATCTTTCGCTGATTTTTGGTCGAAGTTCGCCAAGAAATCAGCAGCGACCTTGAAACTATTTCTTATATCTCGACGTCTTGTTCCAAATTTCGGCGCGTCCACCGTCAAAACTATTGCCTTGAATCCTGCCTTTTCAGCCCGTCTGATGAGTTTCATCGACTCTTGACGATCAGTGAACAGATACAGTTGAAACCATTTGATTAAGTTCCGATTTCTAGCCGCAACATCCTCAATTGATGTTGTTGACAAGGTCGAGAGGGTCATGATAGAGCCGAGCCGACCAACTGCCTGAGCTGTGGCCAACTCTCCGTCTCGATGAGCCAACTGGATATTTGAAATATTGAGGGTGTATGAAATAGATGTGAGAAGAACATTGCGTGAGTTATCGGGTGAGTTCGGTGCCATCACATCCCAAAGCTAGTTGGTTGCATCACATCGAGGCTGTCACCTACCTTGTGCATTGCTGTGGGACTTGCGCCAATTGGACATGATATCTGTTCACCAAAAACTTTTAAGGTCAAGTCCACCTTCGACACATCCCGGAGAAATCGAGGCAAAATCTTGAGCCTCCTAAATGCATCTACATTCGATCTGAGCGTTACCTCTTCATCGGCCCCACTTCTGTAATAGTCTAGGGCTGCCTGCGACAGTTTCTTGAAGGCTTCCTTCTCGTAATCATCGACGCATACAAATTTCATCCTGACCCAGTCTTTAGGCGAAAATCCTTAGGCGTTTCGAAGATCAGTCGTGAATGCTGGTTACACTTCTAGATTAGGTAGATTTAGTGCTCCACCTCTCAAAGTGGCAGCATCCATTATCTATGAAAACGATCTGAGCTATGCCCTCCAGGGGCATACATGAACCTTCGAGCCTCTGCTACCGATCGACGCACAATTTTATACGACCACATCGATCATAATCTTCGGACGATCTTGTTGCTTGCACATCAATCGCGCTCATGTGATTCCCGACAACTTGAGGATATCTCTCCGAACCAAATGAGTTGAACAATGTCTCTGCTCTTTATTTTGATATGGATTTTCGCTTCTTTTGTTTCTCTGGTGGTGCTTCCATTTAGACCGTTCTCATATGCGATTCTCTCCTTCGGCTTTCTCCTGATCGAATGTAAACATTCTTCGCCGATTATCGAGCCGATCAATCGAACATATGCAAAACCGGTTCATCAATCTCTGGGTAGCCCAAGGTCAAGTAGAATTTTGCCCACTAAATGACGGAATTCAGACTGATTTCACCGCCGTTCCAACACAAGGATGTTATACGGTTCGTCCAAAAGGCTACTCTCCACCTAGGCTAACAAGTGTCATCCGATTCGAGTGAAGCTTGGAAGCTGGGCGTTTTCACATGGATGTTTCAAAAGAAGAAACGAGCTTCCTAGAATCGAAAGAAGTAGTATAGTGTCAGATTGGGGCCACTGAAGAGATCCAGAGAAAGACTCTCATCGAACTGGTGTTGACAGACTACGAAGAACGGGAGGCCGGGTAGCCAGCTTATCCTGGTCTCTCTTGCCCTCATATCGAACTTGTTGATGCGTTCCCTGGCTGGTCTGGATTCGCCGAACAATGGCCCCAGCTGCTGCATCCGAGCACTAGTCTGCGGCAGAACAGTGCTGGCTATTGGCCAATCCTGCAGGATGAGAGGAGCCAATTGTGGGAGTGAAGAACCAGACGACCAGTCACCGAGAGCTCCGAGAGGCGTTCGATAAGAGTTTGGAATATTCCAATGCAAGTCCTGTAACAATTGCAGCGCGCATTTTCTTTGGCGGCAATAGTTCATGCTGTTGCACCAGCTCCTCCTGCGCGATAAACGGCCGAACGGCGGCAACTTGTTGTCTTCTATGACTCCGTGCCCGATGGGCGAACTTTTAGTGCGGCCAATACACCACTCGAAAGTGCGAGGACAAACAGCCCAAGACGAAGAAAGGAGAGGGGTTGGCAAAGTGAAACCGAAACACAGAGACCAAAGCCATACAGGACTCTTTTAGCATCTCCGCACGTTAGACCATCACCATGCATGAAGAAAGCTCAGGTGTCGCGCCATTATCAGCGGTTTAACTCTCTCTACTTCTCATTCGCTGATCTCTATTGCTTTCTCATCTCATATTTACCATCACCGCCATAAGACCAACAAATAATTGAAAAAAAAGAACACAACCATAACATCCATCCATAATTCGATAATTATCCGCATCAATATTCTTACATCATACCTCAGATGGAATCCAAATATCCTTAATCAACACTCCGTTATTTATTATTACCTGTATAATATACATCGATTCGGAATCGCAGCCATCTCTCAAAGGACCTATAGAAACAACAGCCACATACGTCCACCATCTTTCACTCCCCGGTAAATTACCGAATTTATCATAATGAATCCAGAATCATTGCGCTTATTGATTGAAACAACACAACGGAACAATCTTCTCTCGGCAACTTCATCCGGCACATCCATATTGGATAATGGCAATCATAATCTACCCGCCATTAATACGTCGGTCAGGGGAACACCGAACATGAATGGTACATCACACCATGTTAAACCCTTAGTAGCCCTGTTAGATGGCCGAGATTGTTCCATTGAGATGCCTCTACTGAAAGACGTTGCAACAGTTGCCTTCTGTGATGCCAACTCGATAACGGAAATACATGAAAAAGTTTTGGAAGAGGCTGTGGGTGCTCTTATCTGGCATACCATCACATTGACACGAGAAGATCTCTTGAAATTCAAGTCCCTTAAAGTCATAGTACGAATTGGTTCAGGTATAGATAATGTAGATATCAAAGCAGCCGCGGATCTAGGTATCGCGGTCTGCAATGTTCCAGGATATGGTGCTGAAGAAGTGGCTGACACCACAATGTGCCTCATATTGAACCTTTATAGAAGAACATACTGGTTAGCCAACATGGTCCTCCAAGAAGGACGTCGATTCCATAGTAGTGAGCAGGTTCGTGACGCAGCATCTGGTTGCTGCCGTGTCAGAGGTGACACATTAGGTATCGTCGGGCTGGGACGCATTGGTACCGCTGTTGCACTTCGAGCTAAAGCTTTCGGGTTCAATGTTGTATTTTACGATCCTTATCTGCCCGATGGTGTGGAGAAAGGTCTTGGTATAACCCGCGAATATACGCTTTTCGATCTGCTCATGCAGGCGGACTGTGTGTCGCTTCATTGCTCATTAAATGAAGACAGTCAGTTTTTGATAGGCCCTGCCACGATTAAACACATCAGACCGGGAGCATTCTTGGTTAACACTGCCCGTGGAGGTCTAATAGATGAAAACGCATTGGCTGAATGTATGCGAATTGGTCGCATACGGGCAGCCGCTCTAGATGTCACAACATCCGACGTGACCAGCCCCGACAGCCCACTAAAAGATGTGCCAAACCTAATAGTGACGCCCCACTCCGCCTGGTATAGCGACGCCAGTTGTGCAGAGTTACGGGAAATGGCCGCGACGGAGATGAAAAGGGCCATAACATCGAATTATTCGCCAGATGCACTGAGAAATTGTGTCAACAAGGAATTCTTCTCCCCCAATCCGTGCCAATACATGGTGTGAATGCATCTTATGTACCAGTGGTTCCTCTGAGAGTGCTCAGTTTTATTGGGGCTCCCAATAGAGCCATTGTTGCCGACCCCATCTCTGTATGATTGACGTCACCTGTTGCATTAAGGTCATTCTCTAACTCCAGTTATTTCAGCACAAATCCAATAATCAAATACAGCTTTTGAACTCAGCTTCAGTCCCTAGAAGCCACTCAACAATATTCACAACTCGACGACACATTATTCTTAAGATATATCTATGCTTTGTTATGGACAATCGAATGAGACAAGGTCGTCGGTCGACACTCACATCAGGGACACATTCTTCTCTGCTTATCTGAAATCGAAAATGGATTCGACAAGAAAGAATAAAATAGAACGCGGCTTGCGAATTAGTTTGTTTCAGAACACGATAATCTCTTCGAGCTATATAGTCGATCCGAAAAGATTTGAGTTCCGGTCCGACTCATGGGGAACACTGGATTGCTCACAGTACAGTTCATCAGCACCATTTAAGTCTCAGAGAGTTGTTTGAAACGAAATTACCAGGGGACGAAGGCAGCCGTTGAGTGAGGGCTCACCATGATACAGGAACTGTAGTATTTAACTGTCGCAATCCGCTAATTCATTCTTTATCTTCATTTCAAACATTTTGTGGTACGACGATAGGACGATTCGAGAATTATTGCGTAGTATATTCTATTGTCCCACAGCATTCGTATAACATCAATTCATTAATTGATGCTCGAACATGCTTACAACCAGTCTATAAGATTGATTAAAAAAATCTTATCTGTAGGAAGGCCTGCCGTCCATCGGATTGTGCTGATCTCGGAGTATTGGCAATCATGTGTAGCAGTCATGTCTAGTGTTGTGCTTCGATGAGAAGAATAATGGCTAACCTCCAATTGGGCATTAGTCAAACTGCTCGGTCACGCCCATCTCTTTTCTTTTCTGCAGAGCATTCTCTAAATCGAATTTGAGAGCCTCCTTCTGTTTCTGGTCCGAGAGGGAAGACAGAGATCGCAACCCATTTAGGATCATATTAGTCTTACCAAAATAGATCTCGTTAAGGGTGTTTCTTATCTTATTTTCCATATCTTCGACTAGACGACCGATATTAACAATATGCGAGCTATTTTCGGTCACTTGGGCATCTAACTCTATCTGCCGTGTAAGACTTCCACCAAGGTTCATGGTGCCTGAGCGCTTTTTGTTTGTCTCTAGCCATAGCATGACTGTGGATATGAGTTTGTAATGAACCATCCGGCTGGCTTCGTTTTCAGTCGCTTGGACGACATGGATAGAATCCCAGCAGCCTTTAATCTTCTTTGCCTCGTCGCAGAAGTTTTTTATCAATATGACTCCATCGAAACTTTGATTGGGGTTATCCTGGTCCCATAAATAAACCGATGAAGTGCCGCCCTCAAAATACATTTCTCTATACTGGTCAAAGGCCTGGTTCGCCTCTATTTCGAGTTGACGCAGTCTCTCGCTAGGAAAATTACCTTCTATTTGCTCTGGATAATATTTATTACTCCATGGAGATCTCCAAGAATCACCGTCACGATTGTAATCGCAAAGAAGGAAGAATTTTCCTGTCTCACTATCTTGAAGCATCTTCAGCGGCTGGTCAATCTTTGATAATAGATCCTCGACGTGATCAGGTAGGAGATCGAGCAGGTCTGATAGGCTTTCGTTGATCTTTTGAGGTGGAAGACGACGCATAAGGTCAAGGGCGTGATCCAACTGGTCACCCATAATTATGCTTTTATCCTAGGGTGTATATTATGCATAAAATGATGATGATTAATCCCAATCGCAGCTTGTAGGGTTATCCTCTAGTCCAACTCGGTTGAGGACTGTTTGTCCCATGGAATAAGGCAAGCGCCAGTCTCTAGTCTATGGTAGGAAAGATGACACAAGACTCTTTAGGAGATTCTGTGCGCAACGCAACCACCTCATTAGGCATCCATGCCAAATTGGAACAAAAATACAAGTGCTGCCGCCCGCCAACTAGCGCGAGACATAAAATCGGACTTGGCGACTCTAACAAGTAAGCCTTGCGACTAACTGTGACCGGGACTTGGGGACACAGCGACAACTACAACTAGCGGAGTGATAGGGCTAATGTATATAGTCAGAAAAACAAGATTATGCGGATGAAATAAAATGGTTCTCAATGATCTACATGAAAGTCCAACAAGCGTTCGCTTGCTTTTAATCGACGATCTCGAATTCATGCTGCCACTGCTCGCTCTAACGCTCTTTGTTGTTATCTAAAACTTTTCCAGGAAGCTCGTACACTTTATCATATCAAATGTCGCCCTAGTTGTTGTTGTTTATGATGTTCATTATAAGACCCACCCTTATCTTCGTCGATTATCACTAGTAATTCATAGATCATTTTCAAGTTCATCCATCTTTTTAACCCTGATTTTTGACTTTATCAGGCTATCGCAAGAATGAGCTGAAGAAACCTTACTCAGAGTTACCTCAACAACCAAACCGCGGGCAATCCACAATCGTTCTGAACAAACATCATGTGCAAGTAAAACTAGTTGATTTCCAATCAATCAATAACACAAAACCTAAATAAGTCGGAGCCGTCCTATGAAAGTGAGCCATTACAAGATCCCCACTTCCAATAATCAGAATCCAAATGTAAACTATCATACCAAGTTCGATCATCGATGGAGACCAAAGCGAAAGCGAAAGGCATCGTCCTAAGATACGCGCCACAAAGTATTGTTGGCCGATCATCTATACCACCTAAAAGTCAGCAGCCAACTGAGGTTGATGCAAGAATGATCTCTCACGGGGGCGAGACTGATTCTGGCGACAAGAATCTGATGCCTTCAATGGTTGTTCGTCAGCAAAAAAATCAAAACACTTGTTTAGGCAGTGATGCAAGAAACAATGAACGCGATCATCAAATTAAATCAACATCCCAAGCCACTACATTGGATCAACTATTCGAGGAGGCAGAAAAGCGATCTCAGCAGAATTCAAACCAGCGGACGCAACACTGCTTCACTCAAGAGGGACTAGTGCTTCCTAAACGGGTGCTACCAGTCTTCTCACACTCCCATCAAATTGATGGCCAACAAGATACTATCAAAGATCTAAACAGGGAGTTGAAATTCAATCAAAGCAGAGGAAAGAATGTTCTTAATCAAAAGTCTGAGCTAAAGAAGGCTATGGAAAAACTTGAGGCCAACCGTAGAAAGAAAGAGGCAGAGCAAGAACGTCTAACTAGGAGAACTAGTCTTGAATTACGCCTAGAGGAACGGGCCCAAAGGTTGGCCTCAAAAGAAGAGGGCGGTGGTGGTGGTGGTGCAAGTAGAAAAGATGAAACTATAACCTATTGAATGTATGCATCTATGTTTTTCTTCGCATGTTAACAAAGCAAAAATTAAAAAGCCACCTCTCAACAACTTCTCGACTCTCCTCATCTCGAGGTTGATGCCTCGTGTCAAAACTGTCGGTTCATTCTGGATAGCTTTGATCTGTTCGTGAAATCTGCGGTCCATTCCCTATGGTCCCAGGACACAACAGATGATTTTTCAGTGTGACTGAGCACCAGAGATGTGCATTTTTGGATTCTTTTGATCATCGTTGGGATGATGACAAGTATAGATCTGTAAGAACATAGAAAGCGGAAATGTTGTAGACCCCTTCAGGTCGGCTAGTTTCTTTTCAAAGCAGTGACGAGGGCCGACGCAACAAATTGCTTGACGAGCACTTGTTGTAACTTTCTGTCGTTGGACACATTATCAATCCATAGCCCGACCTTGTGGAAGAGTTGTAGATCCACCGGAAACGAGTGAAAGAGCCTAGCTCATGGTGGACGATTCCGTCGCCCCGCCAAACCCGTTGCGTGAACGTCTTTGATTGAAACAGGTGAGCAAATCGATTCATTCGTCACGATGGCATGAGGATGCTCGTAATACAATGTGTCGGATGGGAGCATATGGGATATATCGCGGGACTACACGTAGATTTCGCCTGGGTACAGGGCTCCATCCAAAGCCCTAAACTCATGTAGAGCTGGGATAGTGAATTGATTCATCCGAATCTCCTCGCAATGAAAAAGAGGGAGTTAAATTTGTGGGTAGTTTAAAATTCGCGCTTAAATCGGGTGCCCGGCTACGCTTGCGTCTCGCATCACGATTGCTTTCCTGTACGAATAACAAGCGCTGCATGCTTCTCTCGCCCATGGCCACACATCTCAGAATTTAGCATGTGTTTGCCGTGGTTCAGCCTTTCCAAGCCGGGCACTGATATTATTTGTCTATCCATCTGCTATTTATCATCATTCTCCTCTACATATCTTGGATGACCGTGATTACTTGTAATTATTCTTAGCAAGGTGATTCTTATGAAAAGATGAGGTAAGGATCGGGTCTTTGTTTCCATAATTCTCTGTCGTCTTCATGTTGACGTTCAACCACTAACTCCACATACCTCACACATATCCAGTTCCCTACTACTACAGAAGCGCCTTGCTAGCGCCATTCTCAAATGTGGAAAGAACAAAATATGGCTAGATCCAAATGAGACCAACGAAATTGCAAACGCTAATTCTCGCCAGCATGTGAGAAAATTGATCAAAGATGGTTTGATCATCGGCAAACCAGTGGCGGTACATTCTCGAGCCCGTGTGAGAGAGCGTCATGAGGCCAGAAGAAAGGGTAGACATACCGGTCCTGGTAAAAGGAAAGGTACAGCTAATGCTAGGATGCCTGTCAAGGTGCTTTGGATGAGAAGACAAAGGGTGTTGCGTAGATTACTCAAGAAGTATCGTGCTAGTAAAAAAATTGATAAACATTTGTACCATGATCTATACATGAAAGCGAAAGGTAACGTCTTCAAGAACAAGAGAGTTCTCATGGAGTTCATCCACAAACGTAAGTCGGAGAAGATTCGAGCCAAGATCCAGCTTGATCAAGCTGAGGCCAGGAGACAGAAGGCTCGTGAGGCGCGCAAGAGACGCGAGGAGAGGATAGCCGCTAAGAAGGCTGCCCTGCTAGCTGCTTATGCCGCTCAGGATGCCAAGATTCAGCAGCAACAGGCTGCCCAGGCGAAAGCTTCAGCTAAGGCAGCTCAGGCCAAGACTCAGGCAGCTACATCCAAGCAGACCCCAGCTAAGGCAGCTGCTCAGCCAGCTAAACCAGCGAAAGCAGCGGCCCCTCAACCACCAAAAGCGACCGCGCAACCATCAAAGGCTTCGGCGTCTTCATCGTCCAAAGCAGCTGCTCCACAACCAACTAAGTCGTCTAAGGCAGCCCCGCAACCAGCTAAGCCGGCAGCTAAGGCGGGTTCACAACCAGCAAAACCAGCAAAGTCAAAGAAGGGTCAGAAGTGATGAACCAATACAATTATGAATAAATTATGAGTTTTTTGGATCTTTCGATTGAATTCCAGAATTGTCATTCTCATCTGCGCCTTCCCCATCTTCCTTCTCACTTCATTGTGCACTGAGCTATGCCGCTACGCTGCTTACGAGCTTTGTCTAACTCTATTTTGTCGACGAACAAGAAGACCACGCAAGCTATTCGGTAGCCTTGGCTTTTATGAGCGGTTTGTGCCGAACCCATGGGTGAACAGTATAGGGCCAGACACCCGAATATATGTCTTTCCTTGTCTGGTTCCAAGGGTCAGGTATTTTATGCTGCTGTCGACTGAGAACTTGATGAACCAAAGTATTCAAGAGGAGGAGAGTGCAATGGGCCTAATATCGAGGCCCACTGCGTAGTAATCAATGGTTCAAGTCACAACGAGAAGAAAATGAGTGCGAGACGAGCCTGTTTTGTGTGAGACGTGCTGAATTTTATTAACCTTTCATCATTGCTGATTTGCATGCGAATACATGTTAAGACATGAAAGCCTGTTGATTTAGGCTGACAAAAAATTGGTCAGCTTTCTTGTCGCTTCATGGGGCTATCATCAGATGTGTGTGTTTGCGTGTTGTATTTTATGTTTGCTGAACCACTTTACCGCCAGATACATACATATACTTGGCGATATATACATTTATATAAAGACATTGTGTTTGTTTGTAAGTTGTTGATGTTGCATTTGTAAATATTGACCGGTAAATGACACTCGGCAATACAGTGTTACTAATTTAGAAACATTTACGGTGAACAATACTTGGGCCTGATTCGTCGTATTCCTGCTTAGATATCCACATCTGTTGAAAGGTTGATAGCGAAGCCAGGATAGAACCTCCGATCCAGACAGAGTATTTACGCTCAGGTGGTGCGATAATCTTGATCTTCATCGTGCTTGGTGCTAGAGCTGTGATTTCTTTCTGCATACGGTCAGCAATACCTGGGTACATTGTTGTACCTCCAGACAATACTGTGTTGGCATATAGATCCTTACGGATGTCGACGTCGCACTTCATGATTGAGTTGTAAGTAGTTTCGTGAATACCACACGATTCCATACCCAAGAAGGATGGTTGGAACAGTGCCTCCGGGCAACGGAAACGCTCGTTACCGATTGTGATCACTTGACCATCAGGCAATTCATATGATTTCTCCAATGATGAACTTGATGCGGCTGTGGCCATTTCCTGTTCAAAGTCTAGTGCAACGTAGCAGAGCTTCTCCTTGATGTCACGAACAATTTCACGTTCAGCTGTGGTTGTGAATGAGTAACCACGTTCTGTCAAAATCTTCATCAGGTAGTCGGTAAGATCACGACCAGCCAAATCGAGACGAAGGATGGCGTGTGGTAGCGCGTAACCTTCGTAAATTGGAACTGTGTGTGAGACACCGTCACCAGAATCGAGCACAATACCAGTGGTACGACCAGAAGCGTATAGGGAGAGGACTGCTTGAATAGCCACATACATGGCTGGTGTGTTGAAGGTCTCGAACATGATCTGTGTCATCTTCTCTCTGTTGGCTTTTGGATTCAATGGTGCCTCAGTTAATAATACTGGATGTTCTTCTGGTGCTACACGTAATTCATTGTAAAATGTGTGATGCCAGATCTTCTCCATGTCGTCCCAGTTGGTAACGATACCGTGCTCAATTGGATACTTCAATGTCAAGATACCACGCTTAGATTGTGCTTCATCACCGACGTAGGAGTCCTTTTGGCCCATACCAACCATGACACCTTGGTGACGTGGTCTACCAACGATGGACGGGAATACGGCACGGGGAGCATCGTCACCGGCGAAACCGGCCTTGCACATTCCCGATCCATTGTCTACTACAAGAGCTGCTACCTCATCGTCTGCCATTTTGATGTTTTATGTAATTTAGAATGGGCTCTAGATTTCTCTGTTGGGTAAAATAATCTTGTTGATAATTTATTTTAAGTATATTAGTGTAATTATTATTGATTATTACTCAATCTTTTCTTGTCGGCGTGTATAAATGTGTCGGCTCGAAGGTTGACTCTTAGAAGTTTAAAGTGAATTGGACGCGCGCTAATGTACGAGTGCTTAGGGCGAGGAGAGTGCTCGCCCACTCCACAGACAGATGAAGGAGAGGAGAGGAGAGGAGAGAGAGAGAGAAGGACACAGAGGAGTGTGTGTAACTGCCGTTTTTTCGTTAGGCTCCAGCCCAGCTGGAGCTGAGGCTGGCGGCGCCGTTGCGGCGCGTTCGTTGGATTCGCCGTGGTCGGCTTTGCCACCGTGATACTAGACAGCCTAACGCACGAGCAAACGCACAGACAATGGCCCAAGTAGGAACTTTCAGACAAACTTACAAACGCACAGACCAGCACAGAGAGAGAGAGAGAGCGGTGGGCTGGAAGCCGTGCTTGTTGAGCGCGCCAGCGTCGGCACTTGGCAGCCAGGCAGCCAGGCGGCGGCAGAGGGCTGTGTGCAATCGCTGCGTTCGTTGAATTTGTTCAGCCAGTCGGCCGGCCGGCTGCCTTCGGGCGTGTGTGCGTCAGTTAGTCTCTGCGAGCCGTGTTGGTGCGTGCGTCACTGGGATTCTGAGATATTCCCAACACCAGCGCGCCTCACCCTCGATGGAAACAGAGGCATCGCGAGTGGCGAGTCGCGAGTCGCGACCCCCCTGCTCAAGTATAGCGCTGTTGTGTTGAGAAAGAGAATAGAAGATGAAGAATACCAAAAAGGTAGTCAGAGGGTGCTATATGCTCGAGCTCGTTTAGGCCTTGCCTAGTTGGACTGGGACGATGGATAGACGACGAGGGAGGCGGCAGGCCCGAAGGAGTGCTGCTCAAACGGGAGGAGGAGGCTATGCTGCTGCCCCTGGCGTTGATTCTGCCGCTGCAGCCTGTGCCTTTGCTGCTTGTGCTGCTGCTGCCTATGCTTCTGCTGCTCCTGTGGACTAGTGACTAGTGAGCGGCACAGCGAGGACATCCTGTGCATCAATTTCAAACATGCTTGAAATGGATTCAACAACAACCAACGTCCGACTGTGCACACCAATCAAGCACAATTTTTATTGCTCACTTTGAGTTGCGCATCCGAAATCCCAATCGTCGTGGCAGCAGCAGCTTTGCGACGCTGCATCGCCGCCAATGGGCGTCATCGGGCTGTTCCTCGGATGCATGTCTCTAGCAGTTCAGGAAGCCGCAAATGCCCGGCCTGGCGCTCTCGGCCACTCTGCCTGCCCCCTGCCTCTTGGGCCGCCCCCTCGTCGCCTCCAACGTTCATGGTGCACATGGGCGGCGAGCTATGCGAGGCTTGAGTCGCATAGGGGCGCCCTGTCTCTCTCTCGCCGAGACTGAGACGGGCAGCTCTTTCCAGAGAGAGAGAGAGAGAGAGAGAGACTCTATCTGCTTGAAGCTGGAGAAGCAAGCAAATGAGACGGCTGAAAAATCCATTTAAGGTCTGACTGTGGCCAACTAACAAAGAGAACTTCTTTCTATTCTTGTTCTCTCTCGCTCGAGGGGGGCCCAATTCACTCAGTTTGTGTCTGTGTCTGTCTCTATGTTATACTGTGGCCAACCTTATAAGGTGCTCTTCAAAGCGCTCTTCAACTGTTGCTCACTACAGTTGCGGAAGAGATTTCCATTGGACATTCCTAAAAAGATGCATTCAGATTAATGGGTTTGTGTGGCGCCCTCGTGGGCCAGTGAGTTAAGTTGTTTAGACAAACAAACAATATGTGCCGCCGGGATCAAGTGTATATTGTTGAACTTGCAAATTGTTTGTCCAGTCTCATAAATCCAGAGATCTGTCCCTCTCTGCATAAGGCAGCGCATACTAGTAAGTCCATCAGACTGTTCAGTCTCAGATCGATCTAACAACAAGGATCACACCAGACTAGCACGATCAGGGCCAGCCGCTGTGTTCGTGAGAATCTAGTGGAACGCTGCCGCTCAGCGCCCCGACTGGTTCGCTTGAGTGAGCCGCTGCCCCCGAAAAGGGCGGCAAACAGCACGAGAGGGCCATAAAGCCTTGGACACGTGCCCCCGATGTTGCAACGCGCGCGGGTAACCCACGCCGGCACAGCAAGTGGTTAGCCCATTCAGCTAGTGTTCGCCGCCGAACAACCTCTCTGCATCTCGCTTTCACTTCTGCACATCGCTCCCATCGGTGCATTCCAGACTGTCTCGAGATTTCCAGTATCAACGCCCTCCCATAATTTAGTCTCTAGTCTCTATCTTCTCCCCAAGAGAACCGGTTTTTCTCCAATTCTTCCACCAACCGTCCACTGTCCTACGAAAGAGAACAATTATCATCTGAATTATCACCAGATTCGAACCAGAATTCCATCAAACGTCTCAACTGACCACTCCATATTGAAGTTCAACAATTGAACCCTTCTGAAACTCAGCCATGTTCGCCGACGACAACCAGGACGAGTCATTCGACAACTCACAATCCAGAGGCGGACCCCCCGATGGACCCCCGGCCTTGCCCGCCTTCAGGCCCGAGGAGGTCGATTTGGACCAGGAGGAACAGCTCAAGATTGGCCAAGGGATCAATTTCGACCGCTATGACCAGATCGATGTCGAGGTCAAGGGAGCCGACCTCAAGCCTATCAGTGAATTCAAGGAATTGATCACCAGTGATTTATTGAACAAAAACATTGAACGTGCTGGCTACAAGAAACTCACTCCCATCCAAAGATACACCATACCCGCTATGGCTGCGGGCCACGACCTAGTGGGGTGTGCCCAAACGGGTTCCGGCAAGACAGCCGCATTCCTATTGCCAGTCCTCCAGACAATCTTGAATATTAGAGATTTACCCTCTCAGTATGGAGAAGAGTGCCAGCGTCCCTACTGTATTGTTATAGCGCCAACGAGAGAGCTTGCCAAACAGACTTATGTGGAGGCCTTGAAATTATCCCGCGATTCTGTTATCAAATGCCAGTACATTTATGGAGGCATTCAAACTGGTTATCTGAGGGCTCAACTCTCCAAAGGTTGCCACGTGCTGATTAGTACTCCCGGTAGATTGAAAGATTTCCTCGAGAGGCGTTGGATCAGCTTGGAAAATTTGAAATATATCATTCTTGATGAAGGTGATCGCCTCATCGACCAGGGTTTTGTCGTTGACATGAGAGTTCTATTTACTCATCCAACAATGCCCCCCAAAAGCGAAAGGCAGACACTCTTCTTTAGTGCAACATTCCAGAATGATGCGCAACAAGTAGCCAAAGAGTTCATGAAGTCAGACTACATATTCATAACTGTGGGTATGGTCGGAGCTGCCAACCAAGATGTTAAGCAAGAATTCATTCAAGTTGAACGTTCCCAAAAGAAAAGAGAGCTCCTGAAGATTCTGAAACAATTGAACCCAAATGATAAAGTTATTGTTTTTACCCAGACAAAGGCAACGGCCGACATCATATCGGGATACTTGACTCAAATGGGCGTACCATGCACCAGTATTCATGGCGACAGACACCAATCTCAACGAGAGGAAGCCTTAAACCATTTCAAGAGAGGAATCAGAAAATGCTTGGTCGCCAGTCCTGTAGGGGAGCGTGGCTTAGACCTACCAGAGGTGTCAACTGTTATCAACTACGATATGCCAAACGAGTTGGACGAATACGTTCATCGTATCGGTCGAACCGGTAGAATAGGCAATACCGGAAGAGCCATTAGTTTCTTTGACCCACAACATGATTCTCGCCTCATCAACGACTTGACACGAGCCCTCAAACAGGCCCAACAGGAAGTGCCCGACTTTTTCTCAGGTGGAATAGCTTCTTTTGGTGGTGGTAACGACGGAGGTTTCGACAATGAATTCGAAAGCGGAGGGTTCGACAAGGAAAATACTTCCAGCAATGGGAACTCAGCGGCTACCGAGGAGGCATGGTAATCGCTCGTTTGCCAACGGGTGTTTAAGCCCTCACACTTCTGAGTACTAAGAGCTTCTTCTATCAGAAGATATAATGTGCCTGTGCGTCTCAGCTATTATCCTGAAGGAACTTTGGGATGCCTCATGACTCAGAATCATTTCTGAGTTTCTATTCCAGTTAAATTTTGCCTATCCTCTATTGCATCAGTGCACTTGTTGCACTGTGCCCCCCAAGCGTAATCTCTATCACTCCATGGATCTATCTGCTTACGTGATCAATACATAGATCAAGAGCGATAAGAATCTTGCCAACAATGTCCAATATCTGCCGTCAAGATGTAATAAATGGAGAACATATGATAAGAGTCGAAATCGTCCCACATATTGACTTTTTGTCTCCGCATGCTAGCATGAGTGCTCTATGCGCACTTGTTGAGAGCTGATTAGGATGATGTTGCTGCGCCCTAGACCGAGACATACTCTGAATAGACTTTCAAATGTAACTAAAGCTAGTCTTTCTCAGAGATTTGAACAGTAGTGGTTACTGAATTTTGCTTTCTGTTTAGCTGTGAAACGAACACTTCTTTCAACTTGGTGATCGATTTTAATTTCTCGTATTTGCCACTATTGAACACAGTCCAACCGGAATTGCTAGAGGTTTCATCATCAAAGTCTATTCACCTCGGCCCAGAGAATTCGTTACTTTTATCCTCGCCTTGGGCCAGTGTTGGGCCAAGTAAAATTAAGCAATAATGCCACCTGTAGCATGCTCAACATTGATCTATGAGAGTCCAGACATAGAGAGCCTACTCTCATTGAACCCTCGTCCGCGCACTAATGCCAGTGTTGTGCCAACTATAAACACAAAATCGAACAAAAAACACTGGAAAAGAAATGCAGACAAAAATCTGAATACAATATCAAGAGATTTCATCGAGGCCAATTTTGATGACATCAAGCATACAACTTTGAGCGAGCGCGCCTCATTACGAGAAGCATCAAGATGTTTGAAGTGCGCGGACGCTCCTTGCACCAAGAGTTGTCCCACCCAGATTGATATCAAGTCATTCATAAGCATGATTGCTAACAAGAACTACTATGGAGCCGCCAGGATAATTTTATCTGACAATCCGCTGGGTCTAACTTGCGGTATGGTGTGCCCAACAAGTGACTTGTGTGTGGGCGGCTGCAACCTGTACGCCAGCGAGGAGGGTCCCATCAATATAGGCGGCCTGCAACAGTTTGCGATGGAACAATTCAAGTTGATGAATTTGCCACAAATTCTTTCCCCCGAAATAGAGCAATTGACGAGGGGCGACAGCGTGAGTCAGCCTCTGAGAGAGTTGATTGAGACGCCCATCGCCCTGATTGGATGCGGTCCAGCAAGTATAAGTTGTGCCAGCTTCTTGGCCCGCTTGGGTTACAAAAACTTGCACATATACGAGAGAAACAAGTATGGCGGTGGTCTATCTTTGACTGAGATTCCTCAATACCGTTTGCCCTACGATGCGGTGGATTTTGAGATAAAACTTATGCAAGATCTGGGGGTTAGGGTGCACTATGGTGAGCCGTTGAGCAAGCAAAGGGGTTACACTTTGGAGGATCTTTTGAATGGCCACGAGCGACTATCGGTGAGCAAATTCAAGGTGGTCTTTTTAGGCTTCGGAAAGCCCGATCCAAAGATTGTCTCCATCTTCAAGGGGCTCAAGCAAACGAACGGTTTCTTTACCTCGAAAGATTTCCTGCCAATCGTATCGCATGCGAGCAAGATGAACTTCAATCTTGAATCAGCGCACCTGAATGGGCCCAGATTGCAGCAAGAGCAATCAGGCAATGGAGTGTCGACAGGAAATGAAGTGGAGAAAGTATCCTGTTGCTCGTCGACCTCGAAATCCACCAAGTGTTGCTCCGGATCAAACACCACAAACAAGGATCAGTACTGTCGCCGCTACGCCATAGGCTCGTTGGCTGAGTTGCCCAAGTTGCATGGGCGCGTCATTGTGCTAGGCTGTGGTGACACTGCCTTCGATTGTGCCACATCGGCAATCCGTTGCGGAGCCTCCAAGGTGTTTGTTTGCTTTAGGCGCGGCTTTAGCAACATCAGAGCAGTGCCCGAGGAGATGAGTTTGGCTGTGGAGGAAAAGTGTGAGTTTATTCCCTTCGTTTCTCCAAAGAAAGTGCTCCTTGATGAGGGTGGCAATATCAAGGGGATAGAATTCTACAGAACAGAGCTAGTGGATGATACGCGGGACGAGGTGACCATTGACGAGGAGCAAATATTGCGCCTCAAGGCCAGCTATGTCATTTCGGCCTTTGGGTCCCACATAGACGATCAAGATTTGCTCGATGCGCTCCATCCCATTGAGCTAAACCCATCGACCAAATTGCCCATAGTTGACCCGCAGACAATGATGACCTCAGTCAACGGCGTGTTTTGTGGCGGCGATCTGTCCGGAATCACTGAAACAACAGTGGAGGCTGTAAATGATGGAAAAACGGCCGCTTGGAATATACACAACTATCTAAAGCAGCAAACCTTTAGCCTGAACTCTCCCAGTGGGCCGGCAAATGCGACAAACAACTCCACCAATGTCAACAATGATAGCAACGAGTTGATAAGATTCTGTTCAATCAACAGGCTGCCAATGATGTTCACACCAATCGATTTGGTTGACGTTAGTGTGGACATTTGCGGTTTACGTTTTGAGAATCCCTTTGGATTGGCCAGCGCACCGCCAACCACTAGCTCGGCCATGATAAGGCGTGCTTTCGATGCAGGCTGGGGCTTTGCTGTAACCAAAACATTTGCCCTTGAAAAGGACACCGTGACCAATGTGTCGCCCAGAATCGTTCGGGGCACCACTTCGGGCCACGTCTACGGGCCCGGCCAGGGTAGTTTCTTGAACATTGAGCTAATCAGCGAGAAATCGCTCATGTATTGGTTGACAAGCATTAGGGAGTTGAAACGGGTGCATCCGAAGAAGATGCTAATAGCCAGCATAATGTGCACCTACGACAAGGAGGACTGGAAACTCTTGTCCCATCGGGCCGAGGAGGCGGGCGCGGACGCGCTCGAGCTGAACCTGTCGTGCCCGCACGGAATGGGCGAGCGAGGAATGGGTCTCGCGTGCGGGCAGAGGCCCGAAACAGTTCGGGACATTTGCTCGTGGGTTCGGGAGTCGGTCAAAATTCCCTTCTTCGCCAAACTCACACCCAATGTCACAGATATTGTCACAATCGCCCGAGCAGCCAAAGAGGGCGGCGCCGACGGAGTCACTGCCGTAAACACTGTCTCCGGTCTCATGAGTATAGGCCCGGATGGTCGCCCCTGGCCAGCGGTGGGCAAGGAGGCCAAAACGACCTATGGAGGCGTGTCGGGTAACGCCATTCGGCCCATTGCCCTCAAGGCGGTCGCCTCCATCGCTAAGGCTCTGCCCGGTTATCCAATATTGGCAACTGGCGGCGTGGACTCCGCCGAGACGGCTCTCCAGTTTGTCTTGGCGGGTGCGTCGGCCGTGCAAATATGCTCGGCAGTTCAAAATCAGGACTTTTCCATAGTGAGCGACTACATAAGCGGCATGAAGGCTCTCTTGTATTTGCGCTCCGCCCGCCAATCAGACAGGTGGTCTGGCCAAAGCTACAGACTTGCCCCCAAACGACAGAAGGGCAAAGTGGTGGTGCCAGCTGAGGAGCTAAATCCAATCATAAACAGCATCTCGGGTGATCAGCAATTGCCATTCTTTGGCCATTACAAAGAGCAACGAGAGTTGATCATATCTCAGGCTAAAAAGCAACAAATCGCCGCCGCAAGAGACCAAAGAGTTTCCCTTAGCGGTGGTGAATTGCATCTGGTCTCTACTGAGCCAGCGACTAATTCACAACTCAATCAAATGCAACAGTCCATCTGTGATCAGCTTAATCTGATTGAGGTGGGCCAAAGAGTGTGGAGATTGAACGATTTGGTTGGAGCATCACGAGGAAACATAGGAACTTATAATTCGCTGGACAACAAACAGCAGGTTGTTGCATTGATTGATCAAGATATATGCATTAACTGTGGCAAGTGCTACATGACCTGCAATGATTCGGGATATCAGGCGATCAACTTCGATCATGCAACTCACATACCCAAGGTGAACGAGTCCGATTGCACGGGCTGCACACTATGCGTTTCCGTTTGCCCCATAATAGATTGTATCCAAATGGTCGAGCGTAAGAGTCCATACGTGCCCAAGCGAATGACTGAGATATTCTACGACAAATGATCGCTCTAATGACCCTAACACTATGTGAGAAAGAGGCTCATCGTAGCCTTGTGATAAGTTTCCGAATAAACTGTATAGTCGTAAGTTTTGCTTGAAGACGAAAATGTATGAAGTTCTCAATGATGATAAACGCCTGAGTGTGCCGTATATTGTGGTTCTCTTTGATAGAGGATCTTAATCATCTCCTGATTCTGGTCTGATGGGGTCGGATGAGATGCCGGCGGGATCCTGTAGAGTCGTGCCTCAATAAACTGAAAACTATAGCTGAATCCTGGCAGCACTGCGCTCATCGTACGCTCCGAGACGTCCAAGCAGTCAACGGCAAAGGGTGAGTCATTCAACTGCTAGATCAATTGCCTCTTGGAGTTTTCATACTCTACGGAAACTGTGTTGGTACTCCCCCAAATTCACAACTCACAGTCTAGAATTCGAGGTTTATGGTCGATCGAGGTGAATTACCGGTAAACACCTATGTCGGATTGAGTTTGAGTCCATTCAACAAGTTGTCTTTACTCTCTAAGAATAAAGCCCCATGCATGGTGGTGCCAGATTGAGTTCATTGGATGCCACAATCTCAAACAGGACAAATACCTGAAACATATATTGAGACTCTATCGACTCGAATATCGATAGATAATCCGTGCGAGAATTGCGAAAGGGGTACCAATGATCATCGGAGTCTGTTTGCACACGCGATTGTACCCCGAATGAAGCAATGCAACGATAACAATGAAGAACTTGACCTCCACACTCTTCGTGATGTGTTAGGTTTCGACCAGGATGAGGTACTTGCTCAAGAGTGCTTGACAGAAACCAACGGATGACGTCACAGTAGATGATTTCCTCCATCCAACTACACGATCTGATTATTGAGCAATTGCATCAGCTAAGGTGAGGCTAACAGACTGAGAGGTACTATATGCCTAGATAGTTTATATCCTGCTGAGTGCATTGACGAGTTTGGCAACACTTCCGGGACACATCGCAGAATGATTATCACAAAGTGTTACCATGTCTATGACAAGATAAGGGATCGCGGCCCCTGCAGAGAATGGCGGAGTAGAAGTCTATGACTGCAGCCACAAGTTCCCTCTAGAGCGATGAGAGTCGTTACATCTCTCATATCTTTGAATGGTCGATCTCGATGGCACACAGCAGGGGCCTGGTACCCGTAGATTACGATCCTCGACAGGGTCCCATTTGTCCACCCGGTACATCAACCAGTGCTCAGAGTCTTCGTCATATGCGTCTAAGTAAAGCTGTTAGAAATTGAAAGTATGTGCAATGATTGAAGGGGATCTAGCGCAATCAGGGTACCTTGATTGTCCCAATGAGCCTGACAGAGGCAGAGCGCACACAAACTCATGAATGTCGCCTCTGCAGTCTATTGCACTAATTGTATACCTAGTATCTAGACTGGAACTCTAAAATCGAGCAGACATCCCAAGTCACGCTGAATTTCACAAGAAATTCGAACTCAGGATACCCCGGTCGATTCAACGCTTTAACAAGTCACGAGGAGCACGCAAAGCGCTTGTCCGTTAGCATAATTAGTTATCTATCCCAATCTGTTGCCGTGGTGAAGTAGGTGCTCAAATCGACCTCTTCGTAGAACAATAGGGCATTTGGAATTACATTTGTGGGCTCACATGGGACCATAGGATCCTGATGATGGGCAGCGTTCTAAGATTCTAAGCTTTAAAAGGCTTGTTGACCAAAAGAGCCGGGAGACAGAGAGGGAATTTGAGCCAGAGGGGGAGGAAAACGCAGACCTTGCATACGGAGCGCGTGGAAAAAATAAATCGACCCGAGTGAGAAACAAAATCCGCGTCACATAGCTGCATTCTTATTTACAAGGTTCCACCATCTTTTGGGCAAAATTTAATAATTTAGACTATTTTTAATACTTACTCTGAAATGAGTGGCTCCGATGGCCTCAGTTCTACGGGCACGGGGAGGTCAGCTAACAAGAGCTATCGGATGCGCCATTTTCCAGCTACTGTTGACGATAAATTCTTCGATGGACTGTGGGAGATCTTGAGGTCCGCAATCCAGGAGATACAGAAAAAGAACAATGGTGGATTAAGCTTTGAAGAACTCTACAGAGCTGCCTACACCTTGGTCCTTCACAAGAAAGGCGATCTATTGTACGAGGGTGTCAAGGACGTTGTCCGAGAGCATCTCGTAGAGAAGATACTCTCAGATGTCTTGCTCTCACTAAATGATCGCTTTCTCCAAGTTCTGAATAGAGTTTGGATGGACCACTCTATCAGTATGATAATGATCAAAGATATATTGATGTATATGGATCGTAATTATGTCCAACCATGTAATGTAGACAATGTCTACAATGTAGGTTTGAATTTGTTCCGTGATCATGTCATCAACAACACCATGATCAAGGATCACCTCAGAAACACATTATTGACACAAGTTTCCATAGAAAGGCAAGGAGAACTAATCGAGGCTCATTGGATCAAGAACGTCTGCCAGATGTTGGTTCAATTAGGAATTGATAAGCGATCTGTCTATGAGGAAATCTTCGAGCAGCCTTTTCTAGAGCAATCGGCTGAATTTTACAAAAGCGAAAGTCAGCGCTATCTGAATGAAAATGATGCTAGCACTTATATCAGAGAAGTTGAACGGAGGATTGATGAAGAGTCTAAAAGGGCTCGACGTTATCTCGATTCTGAGACGGAACCCAAGATAGTTCATGTAGTTGAGCAAGAACTCATCACCAATCATATGACCCGAATCGTTGAGATGGAAAATTCTGGTGTAGTGAACATGCTAAGGGATCAAAAGATAGAGGATCTGAATTGCATGTATAGGTTACTATGTCGGGTTCCAAACGGTCTTCAATGTATCATATCCTGTGTTAGTTCCAATTTGAGAGAACAAGGAAAAAGTCTAGTAACCGAAGAGGAGGGAGGAAAAAGCGATGCAGTTCAGTATATACAAAAATTACTCGAGCTCAAAGATAGGTTTGATTTATTTTTGGTCAAATCCTTCAATAACGACAAAGAGTTCCTGAAGATGATAGCAAAAGATTTTGAATATTTTCTCAACCTGAATCCTCGCTCACCAGAATATTTATCTTTATTTATTGACGATAAGCTTAAGCGTGGGGCCAAAGGCATGACAGAAACAGAAATAGAGCAGGTATTAGAGAAAACTATGGTTCTCTTCAGATATTTACAGGACAAGGATATATTTGAGCGTTACTATAAGCAGCATTTGGCTAAGAGGCTATTATTGAACAAGAGTGTTTCTGACGACTCAGAGAAGAATATGATATCGAAGCTCAAGACTGAGTGTGGATGCCAATTCACCTCAAAGCTGGAGGGAATGTTCAAAGATATGGCAATCTCCAACTCAACCATGGACGAGTTTAAGGCACATTGTCTACAGTTCAATTCCCACTTGCATGGGGTCGATCTAAATGTTCGAGTCCTAACCACCGGCTTCTGGCCAACGCAGACCACACCATTTAAAACCATTCTTCCAGCTGCACCGCGATCTGCTTTTGAGGTGTTCAAAAAGTTCTATCTAGCCAAGCATAATGGCCGGCAACTCAATCTGCAAGCTCAGCTCGGTTGGGCTGATTTAAACGCCACCTTTTTCGGTCAGCGACGAGATGACACTTCCTCTGACCATCAGAATCTTAACACTAGACCCACTGCTTCTGCAACAGTGCCGAATCACCTGAACCAAGGATCATCAGCCCTAGTCAGTAGTTGTTCACAACCACCAGAGAGCAACCCTTCCATCAACAGCAGGGTTACTGACACAGTGACCAATTCGCAGCTCTCCTCGGGTCCCACAACTAACAACCAGCCTCGTAAGCATATCATTAGTGTTTCTACCCATCAAATGTGCATATTGATGTTATACAATGAAAGAGACTCGTTCACTTGTCAGACATTGGCCGAAAGGACCCAAATACCCGAAAAGGATTTGCACAGGGCGCTTATGTCATTGGCCATGGGCAAGCAGAATCAAAGGATTCTGATAAAAAATCCAAAAACTAAAGAGATAGAACCTAATCACGTATTCTCAATCAACGACTCGTTCTCATCTAAGCTTTATCGAGTCAAGATTCAGGCTATCGCCTGTCGTGGTGAGTCTGAGCCTGAGAGGAAAGAAACAAGATGCAAGGTAGACGAGGATAGGAAACACGAAATCGAAGCTGCAATAGTTAGGATCATGAAATCTCGTAAGCAAATGTCGCATTCAAATCTAGTTAACGAGGTTACGGAGCAACTTAGAACAAGGTTCATGCCAAGTCCTGTGATAATCAAGAAACGCATCGAAGCTCTCATCGAGCGAGAGTATTTGGCCCGAACTGATGCCGATAGAAAGACATATACCTACGTAGCTTAAGACCTTCCTTTACATCAAACGAGATTTTTGAGTAACAAAATAAAGTATGATAGCAAGCATTAGACCGACTCACCGCAATCTCCCCTCTTCAAGGGAATCCTTACGACTCTCATTTGGCGGTCAGGAGTAACTGGTTGCTGGAGCAAGCGTAATGATGGTAAGATGAGAGCCGATTGAGGATGGCCAAGCACGGAAGCTCATCATCTGTGTCAGGGTAATGATGTATCCGCATGTGGATGATGAGCTTCCGTGCTTGGTCATCCCCAATCGGTTCTTATTCTCATCTTACCACCATTGTTTTTCTTTGAGGAAAGGCCCCCGATAGGGGGCAGAAAAATTAGTTGGTATTGCCCCATTAGTGACCGAGACACCATGCAATGTTTAGTAAAAGGCGAAACATTGGTCATAGACGAGGGATGTCTCGGCCAGGGCTGACGATTGTAGCGCACGCGCTGGGCCCACATATGAATATGTGTTCGATATGAAACTGTCGGTCTAACATGAAATGACCAATTTGGTATGGAAAGTAGGCTGACGTGAAGACTAGAACCAAAGATAATTCTGTTGTCCATCATACCTTCTATGATTTTCTTTATAAGAAATGATACTAGAATGGATCGCGAAGGAAACGGGGGAGTGTCGAAAACCCCTACCCAGTGTAGAGATACTAACAGGTGACGGTTCGGCAAAGACGACCATATGAAGCAAAAAAGAGGCAATGATTGATTAGGCTACTTGTAGCTCCTGTTTAATTACATAAATTAGATTATCAAGGCTCATCGATGGCTGTGGCTCTTGTGTAGATCAACTGCGAACCGTGCTTAGCGACAAGCTTGATCTGACCCTTGCTATGCAATTCGCGTAGGACCTTCTTCGCCAGGCTAGCTCTGACTTTCATACGCTCAGAAACAACTGATGGGGTGATGAGCTTGTATTTCGGAACTTCGCTTATTGTCTTGTCGTATGTTGCCTTATCAAAGAGAACCAGATTGTTCAACTTGTCTCTCACTTTTCCTTTGGACCACTTCTACTCGGTGGTGAGATTTTTGAGCGGGTTTTTCGATTGATATAAATAGAGAAAGATTAGTTAGCACTGTGCTAGAGGAGAGTCATATAGTGACAGTGGAATATCTTCAGAAGAACCCTATTTTGATTGATACAAACCTTCTTCTTTGCTTTTCCTCCTCCAGATCCTTCCTTCTTTTTTGCGACTGGCTTGTCGCTCTTCTTAGCGTCCTTCTTAGGCGGCATGTTTAATAATGTTGGGCCTACTATTCAAGGTGAGAATATATTGATCCTTTATTTCGAATATCAGATATGAGGTGTGTTGAAACAACAACCTCAAATTATTAGTGGAATTGGTTCCTACAAGCACGGGTCTGAATGCAAGGCGGAAGGCAAATGCTGCACAAATCATGGAATTGCCTGGCAAAGCGTGCATGTGGATATTTTGGCCCGACTGCGCAAGCTCAACTCGATGGCGCGCGTGTTTTTTGAACCGCTTGTCCCCAGAAGGCATCGCTCTATAGACATCGATGCAAATAAAGCACGCGTTCCTCGTCTAACCAGGATTGTCTCAGAAGCTATACGTCAGAGAATCGCCAAAATCGCCATATCTACCCCATCAGGGTCACCCAATATTCTTCATCGATACGCCCACAATCAGAATATCAAATGTTGGCAAGGATCTCAACATCATTGTCACCTGCAGCGAGAGCCAACCAGACACTCTCTCTGTCACTTCTGGCTCGAAATAATGTCAGGAATCTATTTGTGATAAGTAAAGCCGACCATGACAAGCTCATCGAACGTGCCCAGAATAACGATGCAAAGTATAAATTAGCGCTAGCCGACATGGAAAATCTCCGTCAAAGACTCAACAGACAGATTGAAGATACCAAAATTTATGCAATTTCTGGTTTTTGCAAAGATTTATTGGAGATCACAGATACATTCGAAATGGCCATGAAGCATATAACACCAGAGTCCGTGGGGAAAAGCAACTATGATGGTATAACCATGATAGAGCAGAGGATATTATCGATCTTCAAAAAGCATGGGCTAACATCCCTACAGCCGCACGGTCTTAAATTCAACCCAAATGAACATCAAGCTATGTTTGAGGTACCAGATAAGAGCAAAGAGCCAGGTACCGTGTGCGAAGTATGTAAGGTTGGATGGAAACTACACGATAGGATAGTAAGGCCTGCCATTGTTGGAGTTACAAAGAAACCAGATTCCTAGTCGAAGAATTGAGATTAAAGAGCAAATTTGTATTACATTTTATCATGGAGCCGAAGCTCATGGTGCTGGAAGTTTGGTACCGCAACCCTCCACATTCTCCGGCCAGTCGCAGACGTTCTCATTTTGATTGAAAACCAAATTTTGAGGACAAGGCATATGATGCTTTCGGCTACCTTCACACATATAATACATTGTACAATCTTTTTTATCCTTGTGATAAGTAATATGACCATCGGTCTCCTCGCACTGGAGCTCATCCTTGTCTTTGAGCCCTATGGCAGCAAGTGGCGAGCTTCCTTGGGCACTTTCAACTAGATTTGGCACATAGTAACCCTTGAGCTCCTCTTTGGCTGACTTAATCAATGGATATCTGAGGCCCATACAACTGCCAGAGAAGTCGTCCATGTCAATGGACCAGATCATAATTCCCGAGTAGCCGTTCTGTTTCAACCATTGAACTTTCATTTTGAATGATCTTGGATCATCGAAACCAACCCATTGGTCGCCCTTGTAGGCGTATGGAATCATTTGTTCATTGTCCCAGACGAGTGTTGCCTGATTCTTGAGCATCTCGCAAACTTCGAAAAAGGACAAAAAGCCGCTCTCTTTGGTGTACTGTCCTGGTTTACCACCACGTGCTGCTGGAGCGTCAATATCTGTCAGGTTTGGATTAGCCAATGTGAATGTACGCCCATAGGTTGGCAAACCAATAACTAGGTTCTCCTTGCTGGCCCCCTGTCTGATCCATTCGCTGGCGCTGAAATCAAGCGTTAACTTTTTCTGGTAAGCTGTTGCCGAGTTCAGAGGATATAGGGGACTATTGTGTCCAACTACTTGTTCCCAATCGCCATGGAAATCGTAGGTCATCACATTCATAAAGTCTAAATATTTATTGATTGTTGGAACATCATAACCGGCAGCTATGGCTTCAAAGCTGGCTGGCACGGCAGCGCTCAACAACAATCTCGGTTTACCAGATGATTTGGCCTCGCCCTCGAATGATTCCTTAAGCTCGCGGACTAAATTGCTAAATTTTTCCTTATCATCTAAGCCACGTGGAAACTCCCAACAAAGATCCAAACCATCGAAGTTTTTCTTTCTCAAAAAATCAATCACCTCAAATATGAAGGTTGTCTGCCGGAAGGCGTTCTCAGTTAATTGTCTAAATGGTGCATAGCCCATCATCCAACCTCCAACAGCTAGCATCACCTTGAGATTTGGATTCAGTTGTTTCAAAGCTATTATACGCTTATATGGTGCCTGATCATTATCACTATTGTCGATCTCCTCCGTTGGCACTAATTTGCTATCCTTGAGTCCATAGAAAGCATAAATTATGTGTGTACATAGGCTAGGATCCAGATGCTCTGGCCCGAAGCGGCCACTTCCGGGCCTCTTGTAGGACCAATTGGTGTAGTAGCAGACGATGCGGGCATTGGTGGTGTCTAGGCTCCGATTTTGGGCCAGGGCAAGCTGGCTAGCCAGTTGGGGATTGGTGGCCGCCAGGGCGGCCAAAGCAGCGGGACTAGAAAGGAGATTTGTCACATTGAGACCAGGAATGTTCTTCTGTTGCAATTGGAAGGCCAGATCGGCACTGTGCTGGCCCCCATTGGCCAGGGCGGCCGGCCCAAGGGCGATGATGGCCGAGCGGATGGCGTCGGCGGTGGCCGGATTGTTGATGCCCGCCGAGCTTAGGATGCTGTTTGCAGCAGCCGCCGCCGCCGCAGCTGCCGCGGCCGCCACCTCGGCCGAGGGCCCCGCCCCACCGGAAGCAGCAGCACCTGTTGTGGCGGTGCCGCTGGCGGCCAGCTTGGCGGCCGAGGTGGCCGAGGCGGCGGCCTGCGCGGCCTGGGTGTTGGCCCTGTTGCGCGCCGCCTCGATGATGAGGCGCCACTCCTGCGAGGGTCTGGCCGGCAGGTTGAACAGTCCCTCGGCCATGGCCCTAATCAGCGGGTACTTCTTGCTCGTGCAGGTGCCCTTGAAGTCGTCCATGTCCAGCGCCCAGACCATAGCGCCGGCGTAGTTCTGCTCGTTCAGCCACTTGACCTTGTTCCTGATGCTGAGCTCGTCGTCGAAGCCCACCCACTGGTCGCCCTGCACTGCATAGGGAACGGCCTGCTCCTCGTCCCAATAATATGAGGCCCCTTGTTTGAGGAGGTCGCAAATCTCGTAGAAGGCCAGGAAGCCGCTCTCTCGGGTGAACTCGCCCGCCTTTCCGCCGCCGCTGGTGGCCGCATTCATGCCAGTCTGGCCACTGTTGGCCAGCGTGAAACTGCGCCCATAGGTGGCCAGGCCGACCACCAGTTTGGACTTGGGCGCGCCCATGCGCTCCCACAGCTTCACGCCAAAGTCCATGCTCAGCTGTTTGCGCCACTCGCTCTCAGAGGCCGAGGCGAAAAGGGGCGCATTGTGGCCCGTTTTGCTCTCCCATTTGCCATGGAAATCGTAGCTCATTATGTTGATAAAGTCCACATGCTGCCCAATGGCCGCCACGTCGTAGCCGCCGCGCACTGTCTCGGCGCCCGCCGACACGGCCACCGTGAGCAACAACTTGGGCAACCGTTTGTCCTTGGCCTCCGCATCAAAGGCGTCCCTCAGCTCCTTGAGCAAGTCGACAAAATTCTTCTTATCCTCAGCCCTTGGGAATTCCCAGTCAATATCCAGACCATCGAAGTTGCGTTCGCGCAAAAATTCCAGAGCACTGAAGATAAACAACTGTCTGTTGTACCTGTTGGCTGCCATTGTTTTGAACCGCTCAGTTCCAAAGGACCAGCCGCCCACCGCGATCAGCACCTTCAGATTTGGGTTGGCCAACTTCAACGAGGTCACCCGCTCGAAGAGGCCCTTCTTGCCGTCCTTGGACTCGTCGCTGGCGTCGAAGGGGGCCAGCTTGTTCTTCTTCATCCAGCCGAAGGCCACGATCACGTGCGTGCACAGATGGGGATCTATGTCCTCGGGCACGTACTTGCCCTCCTTGGGTCTGTACTGGGACCAGTTGGTGTAGTAGCAGACGAGCAGTTTGCCATTTGTGGCGCCCGGAATTTGGACCGCCGTTCCAGAGGAGCTCGTTGGCGCCGCTGGGCCAACCAGCGCCCCACCACTGCCCACCAGCGTCTGGCCTCCCACGGCGCCCACCTGGCCCCCCATTGGGCCCTCGTGCGAGCGGTGCAACGAGTGGATGGCGCCCGACGAGGCCAGGCCGGTGGCCAGCTTGTTCCTCGTCGAGAGCAGCTTGTTCGGGTTGGGCGACAGTTGGCCCTCGACGCTGGTCAGTAGCATGGGCAGCAGCATGAGCAGCACACTGCAGCACACCACTGCTGCCACTGAGCGCCCTTGTCTGCTCGCCAATGCCAGACACTCTCTGGCATTGGAACTCTCTTCAAATTTGAACAATGCAGCTTCAAAGGTGCTTCTTCTTTTTCTTCCCAAATCGATGCTCTCGTTTCCTGCCCCCACTTTTCGGCCAACTTCCATGCGCCTTCTGGAGGTCCATCTTCCGGCCTCCTTCGGGCCCTCTGCTTTGCACTCGCTCGCCACTCGGCGCCTCGAGCAATGCTGGCGCCTCGAGCTGCCCCCCGCCAGCCGACACACTTCGTTCAAATGCATCCTTTCCGCTTCCACCTGTTGGTGTCTGGCTCTGCTCAGACGCTGGTCGGCATTCTCCTCTGGGCTCCTCTCCAGCTCGCCCTCTCCCAGTCCCAGACGCCTGTTCCAAGTGATCGAGTAACTCTGTCTCTGTCTCTGTCCCCTCACACACTGGGCCTCTCTATTGCTTTTTTCCCTTGCTGGGCGGTCGCTTGTCGAGTCTACTTGATCTGCTTGATCTGCTTGATCTGCTTGATCTGCTTGATCTACTGAAACTCTGCTCCGCTCGCTTCCTCTTGGCACCTTGTCCCTCTTGGACAGTCTGTCGCTGGCCACACACTCGCCTCTCTTTCGGGCACTATTCAGCTGGTCGCCGCTCGGCCGCTTGGACTCATCCTCGTTGCACAAACACTGCTGGGCGCACGTGTTGCTCGTCGTTATTGAGTGTCTCTGGCTCTTCTGCTTGGAAAATTCTCTCTGCCTTGGAAAACTCTCCAAACTTCTCACCTCCACTAGAGACCATTCCATCTTGGCCCAAAATGCCGCCTCCAAAGCCGCCCCCAAAGGCTCGCCTCTGCTCGCTCGCTGAACGCGCACCTCAAGCCACCCTAATCAGAAGAACAAAAACCAAAACAACACACTAACTAACTGTCTCTCTCTCTCTCTCTCTCTCTCTCTCTCTGTCTCAGCAGTATAAAACCCTGCCTTAAACCGGTGCTCCTGATTCCTAAGGGCCGCCAGTGAGCTTTCCAGCGAGCTTGCCAGTGAGCTTTGCAGTGAACGAGCAAGTTAACAAGTGGCTCTCGTTCTTCTGCGCCTCGTTCTTCTTGCAAGCCGCAGGTCCTCTGCAATTGCACAGTGCAGTCCTCTCACAGCTGACACTTGCCAGAAGAGAGAAGCCTCCTAAACGTTTGCCAGCCTCGCTCGAGTGTCTCTTTCTCTCTCTTTGATCCAGTTATTCTCCTCGCTCTTTCATTCATCTCTTTTCCTCACTTGTGCTCCCAAAAAACGTGCCCCCCACCATCCAGAGCTTGTGTGCGTCTGGCGGCTAATCTGCAGCTCCCAATCTGCCTCAACTCTCTCCCTTAATTGTCCCTTTCTTCTTCTTCTTCTCCTCCTCTTCCAATTCTTCCTCTTCTCTCACTCAGTCGGTCTTGCCAGCAAGTGTTTCTGCTCCTCCTTCTCTTGCTGCCGTTGCTGCTCTTGCGGCCGCTTCTCCACTCTCGTTTGGGTGCGGGCCACAGACCACAGACCGCAAGCCAGAGCATGCAGAGAAAGGGGGCAGAAAGCAGAAATAAAATAAAACGAGAGCTCGAGAGCCAGAGAAGGAGGAACGAAATTGCCGCCCACAGACAGTGGCTCCTTTGTTGTTCAGAGAGCAGGAATCTTCCAATTAGATTAGCTGCCCCCACAGGCCAGCGCACACAGGTGAACACACAGTGGTTTGTTTTGCTCTCCCTGCGACTGTCTCTGATGACTGTCTCTGATGACAACTCTCTCTTTTGCTCTTTTGGCTCCTCTCTTTTGGCTCCTTCGGCTTGCTCCACTCGCCAAGACTGTGGCAGTTCAACAATTCGGATTGTCTCTGGTGGTGTTGGAACTGGAATTGTGGCCGCAAGTGCGAGCGGCCGAGGTTGCAGCGAGCACGCAAATCAAATGCAAAAACTTCCTCCCTTGTTATTGTTGTTGTTGTTGTTGTTGCTGTTGTTCTTGCTCTTGTGCTCTGGTGCAGTTCTCGTCTGAGAGCTGAGAGCTGAGAGCCGGCTCTCCATGGGCTCTCCGTCGGCTGTCCATCTGGGTGAGTTGCGGGAGAAAGCGGCGCAAGTGTAGCGAGAGCCAGCCCCTTTCTCCTGCTGGCTCTCGTGCTCTTCCTATGGCGCTGGCAGGCGCTCGAGCGGAGCCACAGGTTGCACTAGCTGCACTGCTCAGTGTGGCGAGCGGGCGCGCCGCACACACTCCTCCATTGGCGCACACAGTCTGCGAGCGCCGCCCCCAAACGGTGGGCAGCGAGCGGCGCTCTTTCTCGGCCACTCACAGTTGCTGGCTCGTCACTGGTCTCCCTTAGGCCGCATGGGCTGCCCACTATCAGCCGCTAGACCTTAGGAGTGGGGCGTCATCCGTCGGCCATGGCGAGCTCGTTTGGCGTCTGCTCGTTGAGGGCTGGCCAGAAGCAGCTGAGACTGAGAGCGCCCCTGCAAGTCGGCAGCAAGTCAACGCTTAGTCGCTCGCCCTGGACCATGTGCACCGTTTTGACGACCGCCCGGCCGGCTGGCCAACACTTGCACTGCAACTCGGAGCAGTAGCTCGACCTAATTTTATCAACTTTCTGATTTCTCGCTCTCTCGCTGGCTGGTGAAAGAGGAGGAAAGTGTGCGCCTTGCTGGCCGCTCTCTCAAGAGCTCGCCCGCTGCGGCCAAAGCTCCGAAAGTTGTCTCTCTCCTCGCGGCTCGTCGTCTGCAGTCCAACAACTGATTGTGCTCATACATCATCGGCCGCAATGACAGCGCCAAGATTGCCAACAGTGCCAAGCTCGAGCTTGAGCGCAAGCTCGTAAGAGAGAGAGCCAAGGATGGGGCAATGTTAGCGGTGCATTTGTTGTAACTGCTCTTGTTGCTGTTGTTGTCTTAACTAACTGAAACTTGCCACTCCATCAAGTGGCTGGCCAAGAGCGGGCCAACGTTGCTGCTCACAGGCGTGCTTGGGCATCACTCACAAGATAGTTTGGGCATTCTTATGAAGATGTGAGCGGTGGAAAGAACAGTGGAAAATATATTTATATCTATCTGCATCCAAGAGAGCGAATATGCGGCCCGCTCACTGCACACTGCCCACCGCACACTGCCCATTGCACACTGCACACTGCAGACTGTGGACGAGATAGAGCACCATTGTGCAGCTTCCTATGCATCGGCCAGTGCACAGCGCACACTTTTCCCCATTTGCTCTCACTCTCAGTCTCTGCCACCAGCTCCTCCACTGCCACCAGGCCACAAATAACAACAACAACAACAACACACGACCACGAATAGACTTCAGATCCTAATAAAATAGGTCAGCCTTTTGTGTTTGCAAGCCAAGCCACATTTTCTCCTTCTGCCTCCAACTCTCACTGGCAGCCCTTGTTTCCTTTGCAAACACTCTTTCACTCACTCACTCACGAGAGAGACTTCAGACTAGGTCCCCTTGCGAGCAACCAAGATACAGAGAGCAAAGCGAGTATCAACTTTCCATTATTTTCCAGCTCAAACTCGGCCGAGCTTGCCCATTCAATCACCCACACACAAGCATTGCCACCGCGGATTCTCCTGATGCCTTTTCTCTCCGTCTTCTCTCCGGCCGGCTCCTCGTCTCGAGCATCCCAGTCTCTGGCTCTCCAATGGCTCTCCGCAACACATACACTCAGTCAGTCAGACTTGCACTTAGACTGCCTCCAAACTGGCTCTCCACTCTTTATCTCTGCACTTCCATTCCAAACAACACAATCACTCCTTTGGACTTCTGGTATCAGTTTGGACTCTGTTCGAGATTGTGTGCTTCCTCATCGGGCAGCCAATCGAGCTTTGATGCTCTCTGAGCTGCACCAAAAGACTAGGAGAGAGAGAGAAAAACAACACCGGAACAAGCACTGGAACAAGTGCCTTCTCAGTGTCTTCTCTTCGTGAAGCGACGATCAATTATGGCCAAGCAAATCCTGAGCAGTGGTTCAATTTGTCGAAAAGGGAGAAAAAGGAGAAAAGTGGCCAAGATTGCGGCCGGAATTGTGTCTGCGACCACTCAAAGGCCCAGCTTGAGTTTGCGTCTGTCTGTGGGCCAAGTTTTGGTGGCTCGAGTTTTGGACAAACTCGAGCGACACTTGTTGACCAGCAACAATGGTCGCCAGCTCGCCTCTGGGACAAGCTCGGACAAAAGGAAATCTCCCGCCAAGGTGGCGCCATCTGTTTCAAAATAGCGCCAAAATAACTGTCCAAAATAACTGTCAGCTAATGGAGGAGAAGGTGAAGTGAAGTGAAGGTGAAGTGCAATGAAGTTCACTTCTTGGAATGAAGTGAATAAATGAAGTGCAAATAAAAATAAATATTAAAAGAAATAATGATCAGCAAAAGTGGCCATCCATTTTCCTCCTCTTTTCTCCTTCACATCAAAGGGCCAAGCAAAAGACCTGGCCCGCAGGCTCACTGTTTATTGTCCGTTGACCAAACGATCGAAACTGATTGTTCCTGACACGAACACCTTTGACTAGAGCGGCTCTTTGGGCCCTTGGGGCTTTTGGCGAGCTTTGAGCTTATTTTCAAGCGCCGAGGCCAAGAAGCAGCATTTGAGCCGCCCATTGGTCGCCTGTTTGCTGGCTCGTGGCGAGATGGCCACACAAGAAGGACCAAACCACCTCAGTGGCCACTCGAACGCGCTAGAGACTAGCTCCAAGGTGAGCCACGTTGGGCTGTTCGTGGGGCGCCACCATTGCATTGGGTGGGCGGCCTGTTTGCGCGCCTTCGAGGGGCAGTTTTTATTGATTTTCCAATCGCGAGTGGGCAAATCTGGCCAACTTGAGCTCGGCCTCCACTTGGCATCCAGTTAAAGTCCAGTTGAAGTCCAGTTGGCGTCCAGTTGGCTTGGTCCACTCGGCGGGCCAAGGACACTGTTCAATAGGGCGCAAATCGATTGTGGGCTCGAAAGAGCTGCATGGAGGTGGCGGCGGATTGGTGGGGCGCAGAGTGGCCGGTTAGTGTGTTGCTTTGTTGTTTGCATGCCAGAACTGTCGAGAACTGTCGACAGAGAGCAGGTATAACCTTTTGGGGGCTATGCACTCGATTGGAGAGGCCGCTTTGAGTGTGAGAGCTCCTTTGGCGAGAAACGGCCCACTTGAGTAAGCTGGGCCAGTCTGCATCCAGGTGGCTCCATCTGACGGGGCAACTGGCCGAGTGGCGCCGAGCTCGAGTGCTGCTTGGGGGCCACTTTATTGGATTTTTTATCACACTTGTCGGCGAGTGTCAGCAGACCTCTGGTACGAGAGCTAAGGTGCAGCACGCGGCCCAGAGGCGCCTCTTCACTGCATGGGCGGGCGCACTATTTTCGACGAAAATAAGGTGATAAATTTCCGTGCAACGCTACGCAGTAATGTCACCGTACTTTTGCCGCACGCTGCACAGAGGGCACCACTGCGCTGCAGTGCGAGAAGTGCGCGCCGCACCTAAGGGCAGCTGGGGTGCAGGTGCTTTTGATGGCTGGCCTTGTGTTGGCTGCTCGAGAGAGAGAGAGAGAGACTGCCAGTGGAGCGCGACAAGAACACGCCAGAGCAGAGTGACAACAATTAGGCCGCCGCCGCCGCCGCGGAGAAACACAAACACGGTCGCCTGCTGGCTAGCCGTCTTGCTAGGCCCAACTGGCCAACACGGGCCGGCCAGCCGCTCGGCAGAGGCTGGCTAATTGGCGCGCGCCACTGGCGAGCCTGGAGCGAGCTTAGGGCCGCCTTCTGCAGCATCCTTTCCGCTCGGTGAACAATGAGGCGTTGGGGGCGAAGAAGTGGCTCTCTGTTGGCGCGCATTTGCCGCCCGAGAACAGTGAGCGGGGGAGAAAAATGGCCGATCCTAAGGATGGAGAGCCGTCTTTTGTGTCTTTTATGTCATCCTTTAGCTGCTCGCTGCTCACTGCTTACTTCTGGCTGCTTGCTGCTTGCCGTTTGGGCCCGAGAAAATATGCCTCCGCTCGCTACTTTGCAGGCCGGCAAGCTAGCGAGTAACAGTGGCCCAGTGCAAACAGAGTCTGGCCGCAGACTGTGTGTCAAGAGGCAGCAGTCTTTTGCTGGCAAACTAGAACACTGCTCGCCTGCTGGCGGCAAAAAGGGCGCCTCAAAGAAGCCATATTTCATTTCGTTTCCTCGCCCGCCGCTTAGCTGCCGGCGCTTAGCTGCCGCTGCTTAGCTGCCGCCGCTTAGCTTCGGAGCAGTGCAAAAATTGGCCATCGAAAGAAGGAACTCGAGACTGTGTGCGGCCAGACAGTCTCGAGTTCCTTTTCGCTCCCCAAAGGCCTCGAGTTAGAGTGGAGCCTATCAAATGATGTCTCCGAACGATTAAAATTGTGCCGCTGGAAGAGCTGCACAAAAGAGAGACGAGCTTGGTAGCAAAAGGCCAGCGGCTTGCTGCCAAGACCAGTCCAATTGGGCGCCTTCCATTGCTGCCAAAGAGGCCGCAATGGAAGGCAATTTGGGGCGAGATTTAGGACAGTTTTCCAGAGCTTAGAGCCGACAACAATGCGCCGCAACGACACACTTGGCCAGCATACTTACTCCATAGCCATTCATTGGTCCCACTGAGCTCGGCCCTTCAAAAGGTTGTGTGGGAAAATCACGATTAGAGAATCTGGCCAGTTTGTTGTTGTTGTTGTTGATGTTGATGTTTGGGCGAAATTGGGATAAAAGTTAGAAATTGTTTCCATCATTTCGAGTGAATTCCATTGCAATTGTTGCCCTTTTCACAGTGTCTTGGCCGCAGACTGGCCCTTGTGGCAAGATTGTGGCAAGACTTGCAGTTGGGCGGAACTTTAGCCGCGCGAGACAGTCTGCGCCAGTGACACACAGACAGAAAGCAGCTCAATATTGAGCGTCTTGGCTAGCTCCTCTTGGACGGAAGACGGAAACTGGCGAGCTTAGCGGCCGCCGACTCGCTTGGGCGCCACTTGATAAGCGCGACTTGGCCACATGGCGCCCCCAATGGCTCGCCTGCCAAATGTCAGCCAGAGACTGTGTGCGCCCGCATGCCGCATGGGCGCCCCAAAAGCACATCTGTCTTGCTCGCTCGGCCGATTGGCCTTCTCGCTTCTCATTGCAGTGTGAGCCAGTGAGCTAGTGTGCAACTGAGCTAGTGTGTAACTGCTAAGCTAGTCTCGCAACGAGCACACAAAGAGCCGGGCCCAAATTCATTACTCGCTCCCCATCCAGACGGACGAAATGTAATGAATTCAGAGGCCGCCCCGATAACTGTGCGCGCCCCTATGCAAATTCATTTGCACTCTCCGGCCGGCGAGCCAAACGAAACCATCGCAAGCAACTCTCTTTGGCTCTGCTCGACTCTGTTTCCGGCGAGCTGGCCGCCCACTAGCTTGCCGCCCGCTAGCTTGCCGCCCGCTAGCTTGCCGCTTTGGCCAGTGTCTCGGCGAGTTCAGGTGCCAAATTGGGGAAGAATTGGGCGCGAAAAGGCGAGCCAGCACTCTGCATTTCCATCACGTTTGCCGGCCCATCGAGCAACTCGTGCAAGCAGAAACCAGTGCAACTGGCGCCCCTTTACACTCAGCCTCTCAGTGTCTATCTCTTTCTCTCTCTCTCTCTCTTACTACAGTTGCATTTGCTGCAAACTTTGCCGCTGAATATCGATGAACTCTGGCTTGAAGCAAGCCAAAGTTGGGCTGGAAATGACTCGCCGCCAAGCTGCAGGAGAAAGCTTGCGGAAGGAAAACAATTTCCAACTGAACACTGTGATGAGCCTTTCCAGTGAGCCCTTGCAGCTTTGCAATGGGCTTTTCCAATGGTTCTTTGCAGTGAGCCTTTGGGATGAGCTCTCGGGATGAGTTTGGGCCACTCGGAGACAGTCGTGAAGCGCGTCTCTGCCGCTCGGCGAGCCTTAGGAGTGCAGTTTGGCGAGCCAATTCGCGCAAACTGGCCCGCAGACTGACACTGGCTGCTCGCGGAGACAACTGGCTGCCGTGTTGGGAGATTGCCTCCTCCAATGGGCCCATGAAAAGGGACCTTGCGCCTCGAAAAGCGGGCCAATTCTGAGCGAAATTCCGAGTTTACTGCAGTAATTTCTGCAGTAAATTCTGCTGCAAATTCTGGCCCACTGAAATTGCGCACTGAATTTCCAGCGGCCCTAAGGGCGCGCACAGAAAAGGGCACACTAAAGCGGATAGAAAAGCGGATAGAAAAGCGCCCAAACACAACGCCTACAATGCACACTCTCTCGCAGCACGTGCTCTGCGGCGCTGTTATTAGACCGCAGGGTCCATTGCCCCAATCGATTGAGTGAGAACCATCCATCAAAAAGGGGGAGACCTCACGGCCCAAAGTCCATTCCATATTGACATTTTTTCCCACTCTCCTTTGGCCGGGCGGCGGAAGTGGCAAGTGCAGCCGCGAGCATCCCCGCAAGCTCGTGGCCTCTCCATAACTGTCCTCGGCAGCAGCCAGGCGACGAGGGCGGCCAGTCCTTAGGCTGTTCCGGCCAGAAGGCGAGCCACATGCGAACGGGGGCGACAAATGGCGCCCGCCTGGAGGCCCCAACGTGCAATTGGACGCGCGGGCAAGCCTTAGAGTTGGTCCCTTTCGTGGGAACAGGCCAAACAGGTTGGCCTCGATCAAAGAGTGTGTGGGCCAGCCGCGCTGGACAGAGATCTCAGCCGGCGAGCTTGTCGGCAATTTGGCTTTTTCCCAGCCGGCTCGGCGCCGCCCGAGACGGTCTGGGGCGCCCATTTGTTGGCGCCCAGTCGGGCCGGCGGATGATGGATGGCCTGCAGAGTGTGGGCGGCCGCGAGCTGAGCTGAGGAGAGTGTGTAGAGCGCGCGCAGAGCTGCCCAAGCAAAGGGTTGCCGCGGACTGTGTGCGGCACACGCATGAGCATCAAAAATAGGGTTACAGTTCTACATAACACTGCACAGAAATTTGTTACCATACTTTTGGCGGATAGTGTGCACCAGCCCAGCGCACCAGGGACAGTCCTGGGCCAGTCGGCTGCTCATCTCTCTGCACGCCGTCGCGCTCCACTCGGCCGGCCGGAAACGCGGCCAGACCTCCGCCAAGCCGGCCCCAAGCGGAAGTGGCCCGGCGTGGGGGGGCCTTGCGGGGCTGCAGGAGGGCGGCCAGATTGGGGGCGCAACAATGGGCGACGTATTTATCACTGGCGCGAATCTGGCCGGGCGACGACTGGGCGTCTTGTCGGCGGCTTGGTGGGCGTCAGAAGCTGCCAGAGGGGGCCAACAAAAGCCCTAAGGAGCGGCTAGCAAGCAGACAAAGCAAATGGGGCGCCGAAAGTGGGCCGAAGTGAACTGGGCGCTTGGGGGCCGCAGACTGTCCGCCGGCTGGAAACTGGATTCTGCGAGCTGCTGGCCCGCCGCAGTCTGTCCTGGGCGGCGTTTCCGGCCCAGCTTGGGCGCCAGCGACTATCTGGCGAGCTAGATGGCGGCCGAGTTGGTCGCCGGGCTGGCCAGACAGCCAGAAAAGCAGATAGCTAGATGGCTAGATTGGCGCTTTTCACTGCCTAGACTTCATGGACTGGCTAGAATGCGGAGAAAATAGAGACGACAGAGAATAGGTCCCGAAGCTTAGGAGGAGCACATACACACACAAAGCGCGCAGAAGCAGCCTTCTCTCAGCCTCTTTCAATTGGAGGGGAACAAAAGTTGGGCCAAGCGGCTCGCGTGGGCAAACATTTGCACTGCGAGCCACTCGCGCCGGCTCACTGATCGCGCGCCGACCGCACTTGCAGCCGGATTTGGTTTCGGATCCAAATTGGGCGCCCACTTGGAGCTGGAGCTCTCGAGCTTGGAGGCGCAATTGGATTTGGATTGCCCAGGCGCGAGCTTAGCACTGGCGCGAGCAAGGCGGAATCCTCGCTGGCTCGAGCTCAGTGCTTCTCGACCGAGTTCGGCGGCGGTCTGCATAGTTTGGCGAGTCTGGAGTGGCAATCTCGAAGGAGTTTGGGGCGCAATTTGGCCAGTTGAAACAGTGCGCCGGAGCTAAGCTGTGCGCTAGAGCTAAGCTGCGGGGCTGCAAGAAAGTTGGGCTGGTGAATTCTGGCGCGCGTGTGCACAACTCTGCTTAGAGGCCGCCGAAAGTAAGATTACAAATTTCTGTGCAACGCTAGCCAAAAATGTAACCGTATTTTTGACACGCGATGCACACAAGTCGGTCCTCACTGCAAGTCGCTTGGTCGCGCGGCCAAAAGGAGACCCATGCAGTTGTTTCAGTTGTGTTGTTGTTGTTTTTGCGGCCAGAAGAGGCCCAAGAGGAGGAGAAGAAAAGCAAAAGAGCAGCAGAGGAGAGGCACAAAAGACACTCGGCCGGCCTAATTGTAACGAGGAGCAAATTGTAAAACATGACAAAGGCACGAAGAGGCGCTCAGACAGACACAATTTGATGAATCGGCCGGCGAGGGGCTCTTGCTGGCCCCAAAGAGAGTCGCCATTTGTCATGCGAGCGGCTGCACACGCGAGCCACCGCCGCCCGGGGACAGTGCGCGGCCCCCGGGCGGCTTGGCGAGCTGAGGCGCCCCGCGCAGACACGCACACAGAGGCCGTCTTGGCGGCTCGCGAGTGCTCGCCGCTGGAGACTGGGCGGCGAGGGGCGACTCGCTTGAGCTGCTGGCGAGATTGCGACACGCTGGGCTCGCCAAAGACCGAGGCAGAAAGGAGATAGGCCGCCCGAGTTGGGCCATAAAAGCGGCAAGGGCCGCCCACTCGGCTCGCCCTCTTGCCGGCCATTCGTGATGGTCTGCGGCGGCTTGCTTGTCGCCCGCAGACACAGGCGGGCCACTGTTTGTCGCGCGCCCGATTGGCCAGATTATTATTGCGCCGGGCGGGCGACGGGCGCAATCTGGGCGCCGAGGAGGAGGAGGCGCCGCGTGCTCTTGGCAAGAGGCTCTTGCAGACAGTCGCCGGCAGAGACTGTCTGCGGCGCGCACGCAGAAAGAGTGTGCGGGGCGCACAGTGTGCCGCAGACTGTGGTGAACACAAGCACGCGATGCGCCGCGCGCACGCAACGCTGCGGCCGCGCCCAAGCGCGCGTCTTGCATCGCCCGAGCGCAGTAATAAAAAAGTCGCCCTCTCGGCCTGTTTGTCGCCCGGCCGGCCGGCTCACGCGCGCCCCGCTCGCTCCCAATCTGCCGGAAGGGCGCCCGCTTGGAGGCGGCGCTCGCCAGACAGCGAGGTCAGCGCCGAGGCCAGATAGCGGGCGGCGCAATTTAATGGTCCGCCGCGAGGGCGGCGTCTTGGTGAAAAGTATCCGGCGGCCAGTTTGCGCCTCCTTGGGGTGCCCAAGCTGGTGGTGGGCGCCACTGGCTGCCACTGGGCGTGAGTGGGCGCTAGTGGGCACTGTTGGGCGTCTTTCACACTTGGCGGCGCAGCACGGTGGCCGCAAATGACCGCCGGAGACTGGGACGAGCGCGTGCCAGTCTGGGGCGGCCAGTGGCCAGCTGGGGCGCCGCGCGCAAGTATGAAATGTCATTGGGGCGCGCCGAGTCGATCGCGAGCGGCCATCTAATTGATTGGGCGGCTCCCAGGCCGAGCGGCTGGAAATGGGCCCATTTGGAGCCATGGGCTCCCTCGGAGGAGCCCTTAGCCCAGACCGGGTCCAGACCCAGTCCCGAGCGGCTGGATGGGTGCCGGCTCGCGGGCAAACGCGAGCACTACACTAATAAGCGCCCCCTAACGAGCGGGCGCATTGTGCCGCCCGACTGAGTGTCTCGGCGGGCCGTAATGAGCAAGAGGATGGCGCCGAGACGCCGACTGAGACAGGCCAGTCTGCAGTGTGCAAAATGTAAACACTGCAGACTGTACAGAGAAAACACTGCAGACTGTACATGGAAAACAGTGCACAAACTGGATGGAAAACAGTGCATAGAACGCGCGCAGACTGTGTGCGGCCGAACACTTACCCGCCGAAGTCCTGCGCTGGGCCGGCGGGCGCGCCGCGCACCAGCGAGCCAGGTGCGTGCGCGGCCGCCGCCGCCGCAGCGCCCAAGTGGGCGTACTCGCGCGCCGCCGCCATCCTGTACAGCTGGGCCACCGTCTCGGGCCCCAGCAGATCGGCGGCGGCCTGTCCGCCGGGCTGGTGGGCCAAGGTGTGCTGGACCTGGGGGGATTTGTTTGCGGCCGGTTCGAGTTGGGGACCAGTTTGCCACACGCCGAGAGAGGCAAGGGTGCATTGGATTTCATTAGAACCAGTGGGCGGCATTCAATTGCATTCGATCCCATTCAATCCCATTCAATCCAATTCAATCCAATTCAATTTCGATCGAAGTGGCCAAGTGGGGGGCGCAGTCGCGTGGTTCCCGTTCCGGTTCCGGTTCCAGCGAGCGAGATTGGCGGCATTTCCATGGCAAGTGTTTTGCCAGTTATTTGCCCGTTTTTGCCCGTTTTTTCCACATTTTTCCCAGCTCCCACGAGGGATCCAGTCGGCGGTGTGCGGGCGCGGAGTGGGATTTGATTGAGGGATGTTGCCTGTGTTTAGTTGGGAGTCCGCAAAGCGAATGGAAATGGGCTCGCGTCCTGAGGCTCGCCTAAGGGCTGGCCTCGGAAGGCGGACGGAGGAGGCAAAGACAGACAGCCAGAGAGACAGACGGAGATAGACAGAGGCAAGGAGGAGTTTGTGTGAGGCGGTGTGAGGGCGCTTGGGGCGAGTGTCCAATTTCCTTTAAGTGGCCATTACTTCACATTGTTTCACTGTGGGACACGCGCCAGATTTGGGCTGGCAGACGTGGCGTGTCGCGTGCTTTGGGCCGGCCGCTTAGGTGCGCTGAATGCATTGCGGCGAACGGCAATGCATCCACTGCACACAGTCTGCGGCGGACTGTGTGCGGCATTGGGCGGCCAGCTCCAAGGTGAGCGCTGGCCCAATGCGCGCCGGCCAGAATAAATAATCCGCCCAGATGATAAATAATAATTTGCCCGCCGCTCCACAGGCGCAAACGGGGCGCCGCTAATTAAATGCGCCCCCTCTCGATCCGCAATCAATTAGGCGGCGCCATTTTGTCGGCCGGGCGACAACTGCCAGCGAGCGGCGCTGCTCGCTGGTGCGCGCCCTGCCACTGGGCCGCCATTGGCAAGCTGCTGGCAGGCTTCTGCAAAGGCAATGGCAAGCGGCTGGCAAGCGGCTGGCAAGCTCGCCCAGAGAGAGAGCTTGCCAGTGTTAGAGAGAGAGGCTGCAATTAAGTGATGATGCGAAGTGAGCTGCAGTGAGAGGGCTGCATAATGGAGAGCCAGCGGAGAGAGTGAGCAGCGAGCTGAGCTGAGAGCTGAGAGTTGGCCTTTTTGTAGGCCTTTTTGTAGACTGCTAGCACTGTTTTTGGCCCAAAACAGATGGAAAATAATTGTTATTTGAGATTCCTTGTCTGTGACATCCTCTGGCCAAGTTCACTCTGCCAGTGAAGTTGGAGCTTCAGACGAGCCAGACGAGCCAGTTGGGGGCATTGTTGGCGGCATATTGTGTGCCGGCATTGTGTCGCCTGTGTGTTTGAGCGCCTTGGCAAGAGGGAAAAGGCGAAACAGGGGCGCACAGTCTCGCCAGAGAAGAGAGGCGAGGGCACAACTTCGCCCCCATTTAAGTGCCAGCTGGAGCCGGAGGGGCGTCTCTGGCGGGAAAACAAGAGGAGAGAAAATAACGACAACAAGAAGAAACCATTTGGCCCAAAAGCAGTCAGGTTTGCACTTGAAAAGGGTTCCAGTGCAAGCGGAGCTCGCCTGAAAGACTAGCGTCCGCTAGCTTGCCAGTTTGCTAGCTTGCCAGTTTGCTCGCTTGCCAGTTTGCGGGCTTGCTAGTTTGCGAGCTCGCCGACAACTGGCTTGCCGTGGCCAACAAGTCTGCGGCAAGTCGGCGACAAGTCAGCGCTTTTGGGAGTCTTTTCCATGGGCAGAGTGCAGATGCTACGTGCTGCTCTGGCGATTGTTTGCCGCTGGAATGCGGGCCAAATGCTTGTCCCTTAGAGCACTCGACACACACACACACGAACACTCAACACTCGTGCTCAATGGACACACTCTCGAGCGGGGCCACACGCAAAACAAAGGCCCAAAGCGGAATAGATTGCGCCCAAAGAGAGCGCAATTCGCCCCTTTTTTCCTCTCCACTGCAACTGGCCCTCCAGAGCCATGCATTCGGGCGCTAATTCGGCGACAAAAACCCATGTCCAACAGCTCGCCCAGCTCGAGAGCCGCCCCCACACGCCGAGGACTGTGTTTGGGGGCCCTCTCCACTCTCGCAATCCAATTTCCATTCCAGCGGGCCCATTTCCAGGCCCGCTAACTAACACTGGCGCCCCTCTACGTGCGGGCAATAAAGTTAAAGAGGCGCCAAACAGGATTGGCGCCGGTGATTGTTGGCCGTGGGCGGAAGTGGCGGCGGCGGCGAGAGTGATTGTTTTGGTGCGGCCAGGCTGGCATTTGCTGGGCGCCACTGCAGTGGTACAGACTGTCTGCCCTGCAGAGACTGTGTGCGTTGCAAAGTGTGTGCGCTTGCCGTCAAAAATACGGTTACATTTTTGCTCAGGGTTTCACACAAATTTATCACCATACTTTTGGCGAAAAGCGTGGACCGCAGACTGTATGCAGCGCGTGCAGGAGGGACCAAGGAAGGCGCATAGTAGAGCTTGGGGAGCACACTTACCGGCACTTGGAATTGTTCGGAGGCGGCCACGGCGGCGGCGGTGGCGGCCGCGTAGTTAAGCAACTGGTCCTGGTAGAAGATGCTCCTGTTTTTGGGCGGAGATTTGGAGAATTTGAAGAAATGGGGGCGTCAGTTGTTGCTGCGAGAGGGCGAGTTTGGGGCCGGATGATCGGATGTGGGCGCCAGTGGGGGACACTCACGAGTAGGGCGCGGCCAGGGGGGAGGCTGAGATCGCGGCCGGATGTTGCGCGCGGCCCGAGGAGGCGGCCAGGGCGAGCAGGTCGGCCTGGCTGAGCGCCGCGAAGGGATCGGCGGCGGCGGGCTGGCCGCGGGCCTGGTGGTGCTGCTGGTGGCTGGTTGGGGCGCCAGAGGCGCTTGAGCTGCTGCTGCTGGGCCCGCTGGAGCTAGTGGGACTCGTGTGGGTGTTGGCCGGCTTGGCGTTGGGCTTGGGGGCGGCCGCCGGCGGGCTTAGGGGGGAGCCCGAGGGCGAGCCGGGCAGCGGGGGCGGCCCCTTGGTGTGGGTGCGGGCCTGGGAGCTGGGGCGCAGCGAGGGGGCCGAGAGCGCGTGCCGGGCGGCCGCCAGACTCGCCTGGGCGGCGAGCGAGCGGGCCACCTCGGGCGCGAACAGGGCCGCCGTCTGGCTGCAGAGGAGTTGGGCGTGGCGGGCCTGCATGAGCTGGTGCTGTTGGAGGTGGCGCGCGTTCAGCCGGCCCGCCTGCTCTGCGGCGGCGGGGGCGTGTGCGAGCGCGCCGCCCGCACCGAGCGAAAGTCCTGCGCTGGCGGGCGGGCCGCAGCGGCCGCCGCCCACCCCGGCCAGGCGGGCCGCGGGCGGCCACAGCGTGCGCGACAGCAGGGCCGCCTGTTGGGCCAGGGCCACCAGGGCGGCCTGCTGGCTGCCGTGTTGGCTTGCCAGGGGCGACTGTTTGGGCGGCTGGACGCGCGCCGTCGCGTCGTTCACCTCGATGGTGCGCCCCTCCACCGAGCTGTTGTTGAGCTGCCGTTTGGCCTGCTCGGCCTGGTGGGCGCAGGCGAACGTCACGAAGCCAAATCCCTTGGAGCCGCGCTCGTTGAATATTATCTCCACGTCGAGCACCTGGCCGAAGGGGGCGAACAGTTTGCGCAAATCCGTGTCGCGAAACCTGAACGGGATGTTGCTTATGTGCAGCCGCTTGGCCTGCGAGGACTGTGCCGACTGACCACCCACGCTCGTCCCACTTCCTCCCCCGCTGCTTAGACTGCTGCTCTCGCCCTCGCCTTCCGGCCGCCTGGGCGGGCCCCGCTCTTCCGGGTAGCCCGCGCTGGAGCCGGAACTTGACCTGGAGCCCGCCGAGGTGCTGGTGCTTATCTCTGGCGCCTGCTGGCCCCTCGCGCTCGAGCCGGCGCTCCTCTTGGACTGCCCGCCGCTCTGGCTCGCCTCCCGTCGCTCTTCTTCCTGTTCTTCCTCTTCGGCTTCTTGTTGCTTAGGCTTCTCCTCCTTCCTGCCCACCAACTCGGTGGTGTCAATCTCTAGCGCGCTTGTCATGCTTGTCTCTGGAGCTTGCCCAAGGCGCTCAAGTGGAAACTTCTTCTTACTTCTCTATTATTGCATAAAGGTCCATAGACAGTCCATCGGCCATGCAGCAGACAATCACCAGACAGACGCACTCATATCAAGGACAAACTGCTCACGCTCGCTATTATTATCCCTCTCGGTCTGCAGATCATCAATTAAGATCCAAATATTTGCCAAAATTCCTCTGTCGCTCCCTTTTTCCTTTTCCCCTCGCACGCTTTCCTCTCCTCCTAGCTCATCTCGCGCTCATCTCTGCCTTTGGCCAAAATTAAGATCACAAAAAGGCGCAGGCGCTAGGCCCAAAGGGAAAACGAAAGTCAGCCACACACTTCCAATGGCAAGCTCGCTCGCAAGCCACTTCGGGTCCAATCCAAAGGGTTTCTCTTGCGCTCTTTGCGCATCCAGCGAGTGCATTAATTCTGCCTCCCACTCTCCTCAGGATCCCTTGCACACTCTGTCCTGCCAACTTCAGTCTTGCTATCTCTGTCTCGCCGTCCGTCTCGGGCGCATGTGCAATAAGGCACAAGACTGGGGCTATCACTCTCAAGTGCGCAGGGGGGGCGAAAAAAATTCTTCACATAGCGCGGGATTCGAACTCGCTGGCGACAACTAGCGCACGGCCTCCCTTCACATTCCTCAATCATCTAGACAGTCATAAAATGGCCAAGATCAACAGATTCAATGCACTCCACTCATTGTCTGCACGATTTGACAAGGGCCAAATCGCTGGGGGACGAATTCTAAAACATCAGAGTATTTCAGGCACCGGAAACAGCTGTCCTGAACAGCTCAGGGCTGTTCAGGGCATCCACCCATCTACCCTTCAACCATGATCAGCCTCTCGGCCGTCATGTCGAATAATTTGTGATACTAATTTTATTAACTTTTCTATCAGGAGCAAACTACAGCACTGTAGATGTCATACACGCCCTCATGGAGTGCCTTTCAGCTGGAAGAGCACAGCTCTGTGGCTGAACGCAGCATCGCCTAGTGGGAATAGTTGCCTGCCAAGCACAGGCTCAAACCACCAGATAGTCACAACAACAATTTTTAGCTTCTGGTGCCTGAATGGATTTTCAATTCAAGCACACTTGTCATCATACTATCCCTGAGAGCTCGTTTTTTTGAAATGCTTCACCCGGCTTCAATCGACTTGGCGAGAATCTCATGCATCAACTTTTTGTCAAGCTAGGCTGCGATGAGGAATATCCTCAAAGAGGACCAGCTCTCGTTAATTTTGATCTGCAGACCAACCTTATCCTAGTTGGAAAAGCTCATCTACATCGGAGTCTAGTATAATACTGAGCAATCAGAGATCAAGTCTTCGCGTTTGACTGCACGAAACTTTCCGATCGTCACATATCAATGCAGTCTCTACATGTCCTACTTCAACCCTTGGATACTTTCTCGACCTTCATCCCATGCTCATCTCATTTTGATTCGGCTTTTGATCACCGGTTGTTGGCCTCAGGTTAGCTTCTGCTGGATACCTAGCGAGCATCGTGTAGCGATGGATGGAAAGAATTGATGAGCCCATATGCGAGCTCTTTGAGTTCCGCTCGTACGGCTACATTTTTCAGTATCGGCACCTCGTCGGTATGGCACTTTTTCAGGATTGTCTCTTTGGCAAATTTCAATATCTCGTTTACATTTGCTTCAAATATGAGAGGCAGCTTAGTGACGCCGCCAAATTCATCATCCACTTCTACAACCCAGTCTTCCTTGGTGTGTAAATTCTTGTTAGTAAGGGCCGCATTCTTGAACAACAACTCCATTGATTGCCTTCTCAAATCCATGGAAAATTTCTTGAAATCCTCCAAACAAGTGGCAGCACTCAACGGTAGACTAGATTTGGTCAGATTGATATGGCATGTTATCACAGTGTTCAATATAAGACGAAGCCATTTCTTATTCAGAG